>Ga0209181_10000133_pt1 | contig 128540 bp, 100 predicted proteins | sample MAT05_FD_187208 | JGI IMG/M metagenome (GOLD analysis project Ga0209181, IMG submission 187208) | Freshwater microbial communities from Lake Fryxell liftoff mats and glacier meltwater in Antarctica - MAT-05 (SPAdes) (version 2) | ecosystem: Environmental > Aquatic > Freshwater > Ice > Liftoff...
ACATCGGAGCTTCCTTGCAGTCATGGCGTTGTGGTAAACACCATCCTGCTCGGAAGCTCCGACCTTGTAAAGACTTCTGCAACCGTTGAACGGTATTGGGGTTTATCCCCGTGGGTGTTATGCGACCCAAGACCACCCAGGCGAGCCACGGGGTTTATCCGGGTTTATCCCCGTGGTCTTGTGATGCGTCTGCCAAGACCACGGGGATAAACCCAGTAGCTCACCTGAGTATTATCCCCGTGGCTCGCTACGGTACGCGCTTCAGCTTCAGTTTGACCTCATCGAGGCGGCCATCGCGGCGACCACGGCTGCCGGCACGGGAGTCGGCTTCGTACAACTTCATCGCTTTCTCCCAGGCCGCCTTGCTCTTGGCCTTTTCGCCCTGGCGAAACAGCACGTCGCCCAGATGATCCCACACGACCGGATCAACAGATCCCAGGTGCATCGCGGCAGCGCGTTCCAGTTCCGCCCGGGCTTCCGCGAGTTGGCCACGGCGAAACAGCACCCACCCCAGCGTATCGAGATATGCGGCGTTCTCCGGCTCCGGATCACCTGCACGGCGGCGGTCCAGTTTATCGACTGTGATCGCGTGACGGATGAACCGCTCGGCTTCCGGCAAGTCGCGGCCCTGATCGGCGAGGTGGAACGCGAGATCGTTCGCGGCTGGCGCGTGACTTGGGTCAAGCTCGAGGATCGTTCGCAGTTCCGCCTCGGCCTCGGCGGCTTTCTTCGCTCCCCAGTACGCCCCGGCGAGCGCGTAGCGAATGCTGTTACGGTCCGCCTGCGTCGGGAAGTCGGTGAACAGCTTCTTCCCCAGATCGATGGCGGCATCCCACTTACCAAGGACACGCAACACGTACACCTTGTGGAGCCGCACCGTGAGGCGGTCGCCGTCGGCCGTTTGCTGAATGGCAAGATCGGCGGCCGCAAGCGCCTTCGCTTCCTCGCCCAGATCGGCAAGTGCCCCGGAGAGGTAGTAGTTGAAGTAGTGCGGCGCGAGCGGGAGGTGCGGTGGATTCTGAATCCCGTCGATTGCTTCCTGGCAAACCCGCGCGACCTCGGCTGGCTTGCGGTCCGCGTTCAGGACGGTGATCAAGCCTCCGTAGGCATCTCCGATTGTCTCGCGTGGGGCGTTGCGAACAGCGGCCCGGAAGTGGTATGCCGCGGTTCCCAGTTCCTGGTGTCGTGCCGCGAGTTGGCCGAGGAAGTAGTGAACGCCGTGCGTTCGCTTCGTCCCCGATTGCGCATCCGCAGCGGCCGCACCGAGCATGGCGATGACTGCTTCACGATCTTCCCGCAGCACGCCGCCGATCACGCGAGCCTTCTCGGCAGCGAACGCCCGGGCCGCGACCAACTCGGCGGGATCAACCAGCTTGTCGCTCTTTTCCTTATCCTTGAGCAACGCGAACGCCCGGTCGAGTTCCTCGATGATCTCACGCGGGCGGCGATTCTCGATGTGCGATCGCACGAGCACCTCGATCACTTTCGGATCGTTGGTGGTCGTCGTCAGCAGCTTGAAGGCGGTGTCAGCCTCGGCTCGGGTAAACGGGTCTCGGGCCAGTTCGCCAGCTAGCACGGCCTGGAGCGGAAGGTTCTTCGGGTCGGCCGCGAGGAACTTGCGAAGGAGCCGGGCCACGTCGGCCTCGCGACCCGCTTCGCGGAGGAGTTTCGCCAGTCGGATGTACGGATCGGGGGAAACGGGCCGTAGCTTCAGGAACTGTTCCAGTTGCTTCAGCGCCGCGTCCGGTTCGCCCCGTGCCTGGAGAACGCCCGAGAGATGCCAGGCGAGCAACATCGCCGAGTTCGAGTCGTTCCCCTTCAGCGGATCGGCGTACAACTTGGCGGCGGCGGTGAAGGACTCGGTCGCGTCGTCGAACTTGCGAAGTTTCGTCTGCACTTTCCCAAGGCGTTCCAGGCACTCGGCGGCCGCAGTGTCGGCACCGCGTGGCGAGAAGGCACCGGCTGCGATCACGAGTTTCCGCTTGTCCGTGAGCCATTCGACCGCCTTCCGCAGTGCGAGTTCGGCCCCCGCCGGGTCGTCTGCCTTTTCGCAGAGCGTGGCGAGATCGCGATAAATGGCGACGGCCTTGTCGGCCCGGTTGTTGGGGAGCGGGCCTTCGGTCGCGAGTTTGGCTGCGGCCACGGCCGCTTTCACCTCACCCGCGTCGAAGAGCAATCGCGCTAGCGAGTGGGCGATGTCCACATCTTGCGGATCGCGTGCGAGGATCTGCTTCGCGATGCGGATGGCGTCCGGTTCGCGGCCGATCTGCGAATAGACTCGCACCAACTCCCGGAGCGGTGCGTTGGCATCGGGATCGGTCTTCGCGGCGGTTTCGAGTTGTTTGACGGCCGTGAGCAGGCGTTCGCGGCGAAGATTCCACACCGCCATGCCGAACGTCGTCACCGCGTCCTTGTGGGCATCAGATGCAGTGGGCAAGCGGACGGATGGGTTCTCGACCGGCGGTGCCCCGAGAGCGAGTGCGACGAGCAAGCCGGCGACCATCGGATGACCTCCGCGAACAGCGGGACAACCGACCGATTCTACCGGCAACCGGGCAGCGTGCCAACGCGAACACTTGGTGTTGGTGTTTGGTGTTTGGTGTTTGGTGTTTCGTGTTTAGCGTCGGTCCCAACGAGACCGCGCCCATCGCCAACGGCGCAGCCCGTTGGGGCTGACGCTAGAAACACCAAACACCAAACACCAAACACCAAACACCAGGGCATCACCCGATGCGCGGGAACAGCGGCTTCACTTTGCCTTCCACGAGTTCGGCCGTCACTCGCAGGTCGTCGGGTTGGGCGAGCAACTCCGCGGCGTCGGCGTATTGCACCTCGGCCCATGGCTTCGGGAAGTTGAAACTCGTGTAGATCGCCTCCGCCGACTTCGGGATGAACGGCTTCAGCAGGATGCTCGCGATGCGCAACGACTGCACCGCGTTGAACAGCACCTTCTTCGCGGCGTCCTTGTCGGTCTTCACGAGCTTCCACGGCGCGTTCGATTCGAGGTACTGGTTCGTCGGCGTGAGGAAGTCCTGCACGATCGCTTGCAGCGCGAGGTTGTAGCGGCATCCCTCGACATGCCCGCGAACCGTCGCGACGAACTCCGCAAGGTTCACCCCGGGGACAACGGTCTCGGGCACCTTCCCCGCCGTGTCCGCGAACACCCCATCGAAGTTCTTCCACGTGATCGTCATCTCGCGGGAGAACAGGTTCCCGAGGTTATTCGCCAACTCCGAGTTGTAGACCTCGGCGAACCGGCCCCAACCGAACTCGCCGTCCGACGGGAACGGGCACTCCCGCAGGAAGAAGTAGCGGAACGCCTCGGCGCTGAACTTCGAGATCACCTCCATCGGCTGGACGACGTTGCCCAGCGACTTGCTGATCTTCTCGACCGCCCCAGACTCCTCGTCCTTGATGTACACGAAGCCGTGAGCGAAGACCTTCTTCGGCGCTTCCTCACCGGCGGCCCACAGCATCGCCGGCCACAGTGCACAGTGAAAGCGTGTGATGTCCTTGCCGATGAAGTGCGTGTCGCAGGGCCACCACTTGCGGAACGTCGCTTCGTCGTCGCCGTAGCCGATGCCGGTGATGTACGTCAGCAGTGCATCGAACCAGACGTAGATCGTGAACTCCGGATCGAACGGGATGCGGATGCCCCACTCCTCGCCCTGCCGCGAGATGTTGATGTCGCGCAGCCCGTCGTTCTTGATGAGGCTGACGATCTCGTTTCGCCTGCTTTCAGGCTGGATGAAGTCGGGATTCTTTTCGTAGTAGTCCAGCAAGCGGTCCGAGAACGCGGACAACTTGAAGAAGTAACACGGCTCCGCCCGTCTCTGGAGGGGAGTACGATGGTTGGGGCACAGTCCGGCGTTGTCCTTGTGGTCCTTCTCGCTCTTGAACTCTTCGCAGCCTTCGCAGTACCAGCCGCCGTACTCGCCCTTGTAGATGTAGCCGTTGTCGTACACCTTCTGGATAAACTTCCGGCAACACTGCTTGTGGCGCTCGCTGCTGGTCTGCACGAAGGTGTCGAGGCTGATGTCGAGCGCCTTCCAGACCTCCTGGAACTGGCGGGCCATGTCGTCGCAATAGGCTTGCGTGTCGAGGCCGAGTTCGGCGGCGCGCTTGCTCACCTTCACCGTGTTCTCGTCGTTCCCCATCAGGAAGAAGACGTCGTACCCCTCCATGCGGCGATAGCGGGCCTGCACGTCGGCCCCGAGTTTCTCGAATGCCGTGCCGATGTGCGGCCGACTGTTGGGGTAGTCGATTGCGGTGGTTTGGAACCAGGTCTTCTTTGCGGCCATGCCCTCATCCTTCCGAACGCGAGCGACGGGGAAATGCCCGGCGTCATCTCGCCACGGTCTTTCTACCAGACAACGCGACCGCAGAGCAGGTTCAGTCGCCGCGTTCCAGGTCGGCGCGTGCTCGCCATGCCATCACGATGCCCACCAGCAGGAACGTCCCCGTACACCACGCCAGCACTTCGACAGTGGACGAGGGGTTCTCCCAGTTGGTGAAATACCACGCCACCATCGGCAGGCAGCCGACGCCAACCGTCGCGGGGAGGCAGTAGCGGAAGGCGCTGATCCCCGTCGTGCAGCGGATCGAGAACCACGCCCCCAACCCGACGACAAGCACAATTCCCCCCGCGAAGGCCGCCATGATCGCGAGACCCAGCGAAATCCCGCCCTCGGCCCCAAATCCGGCACCGAGAGCCGCGGCCGCACCACCGGCGAACACCAGGCCATGTTCCGCGTGGGTCCGCAACTTCGCCCACAGGATTTGCCCGCGATCCAGTTGCGTCGCCAGCAACGAGTCGAGCGTGCTCCGTAACCGCTCACCGGCGATGCAACCGGTCACGCCCACCGCCAACGGCAGCAGATACAACCAGGACGCGATCAGTCCCGAGAACATCAGCAGAACTCCCGCGAGATCGTGCGATCCCAGTCCGGGTTGAAGAAACCGCGTCGCCTCGTCGGGGTCGAGTGCCTGCATCACGCGTTTCACCAGAGTCCAGCCGCCACGCACGAACAACGCCATCGCGATCAGCGCTGTCACGGCGGTCAGCATCGTCACCCATCGCACGGAGTGAGCCTTCGCGTGCCGCTCCTTCCAGAGCACGGGGTCGCCCGTACCGAGTTCGCCCATCCCGGATGGAAGGATCTCGGGTTCCTCAACCAGCACGGGATCGGGGCGGCCGCGTGGCGATTCCGGATAAGCCGTCGGCGACAGTGGACCGCTGGTTACGCCGGCTTTTCGCAGCCCACGAGTCGCAACCTGAATGAGTACGCACGCGAGCATCGTCTGCCCGAGTGGATAAACGATTCCCAACGCCACCTGCGATGCTCGGGATTCGGTTTCCAGGAGGTAGTACAGTGAGGCGAACGGGCTGAGGAACATGCACGGCGGAATGACCCCGCCCACGAGAACGGCAGAAACGATGTATGCGTAGATCAACGCCGTGCGGCTATCGGGTGTGAGGCACGCGACAACGATCCCGATGCCGCCCGAGAGGATCGTGGTTCCGATGGCGAGTGCGTAGCCCGCGAGCAGCAGGTTCACATCGACGCCACCGAGCAGCAGCGTGAACATGAGCACGGGAAGGCCCGCGATCACGGCGGCCAGCACCAGGAGCACCCGCGCGACAGCCTTGCCCCACACGATTTCGCGGTCCGCGAGCGCGGTCGTCAGCAGCAGCGGCAGCGTACCGCGATCCTTTTCCTCGGCGATGGCTGCAACCGCGTAAGCGGGCGTGACGAGAGCAACGAACAGAAGTTGAGCTTCGAGCAGTGCGAAGACAAGCCACCGTGCGAACCCCGCGATCTGCGATCGAGGAAGTGTTTCAGTGCCCAGGAAGAACGGGACGGGGTTGCTGAACTCGGCAAATGCGAACACGACGACGGCGAGGAGCAACGCATACAGCAGCAGGATTCGGACACGGACCGTGTGCCCCCGGCGCGCGAGTCGGACGAGTTCCCACCACACCAGATTAGCCATTGCGGACCAGGGAAGATTTCACCACACAGACGCCAAGGAGGCACAAAGAGAACCAAGAAGACGGAAGCATCTCTTTGTGTTGATCTTGGCGAGCCACGGGGTTCATCCCCGTGGGTGTTAGGCCACCCCAAGACCACGGGGATGAACCCCGTGGCTCGCTTCGAGACAATGTACTGGTGTCTTTGTGGTGAAATCGTACTTGCTTCACGCTGCGGAATCTTACTTGTCCTGCAATCCCAGCGCGATGCCCGCGAGGGCGAACGGATGAACGGTTGCCGCCCAGTTCACGGTTGCCTTCTTTTCCTTGCTCGGGTCGTGCGACTCCTTCGCGTTCGCACGTGCGACCCACATCAGGCCCCAGGCATGGCCCGCCCGCACCTTCTTGGGGTCGTCGGGCAACAAGATCCAGCCCTCGTCGGCCCGCTCGTTCGGCTTTCCCGCGATGCGAAGCCGCACGGCCTCGCCTTTGGCCCATGCCTTCAACCCGTCGTCGGCCAGGGCATCGGCGAACGTGCCGGCCTGCTCGTGCTTCCCGGCCATCGCCGCCAGTTGCGAGAGCCGGAAGATGATCGATGGCGGAAGCGTCGTTTGCTTGCCGCTCTTGCTGATGACTCCCGCGGCGGCGTCGAGTGCCGGGCCAGGATCGCGGCTCCACTCGGCGCAGAGCGCGAGCGCTTTCAGTTGCACATCGGGTTGCACGGCCCGCATCGCCAGCGCGATCGCTGCCGCGTCGGATTCATCCTTGAGCAGCAACACCCCAACCTGAGCCAACACCACATGCGACAACTGCACCGGGCCGCTCGGCGGTGGCACGGCCGCGACAAGCGGAGTCTTCTCCATTCCGAGGACGGTGAACAGCGTCTGTGCCGATGCCGGGTGCGGGTTCCCACGGATTGTGCCCGAGAGCGTGACCTTCAGGTCGTCGGCGGTCTGCCGCGCCACGGGTGAATCTCGCTCGGCCCGGTAGATCTCCAGTGCGATCATCGCGCGAGCCTCGGCATTCTCCGAATCGGTGAACATCGCCACCGGGAGAAGATCTGCCGCCAGCCCCGCTTGCCCGTGTTTCACCAGCGATCGCGTGAGTCGGCGCGCGGTCGTCAGGCGGAACTCGACATCGGACCCCTGAAGCAACTGCAGTGTCGTCGAAAGCTCCTGGTGGATCGTGTGGGTTCGCTCATTGAGGCGAAGCGTCCGCATGGATTCATCGGGCTGCCAGCGATAGCGGAACTGTTCCTTCACCTGTTCCTCGGTCCCCGCGAACGCGAACACGGCCAGCGCAAACTCGGCCGCGACCGCGTATCGGTCCAGCCCCGGCGGTTGCTTCCGCAAGTCGTTGCGGCCCTTGTCGAAGAAGTCCTGCGCCTCTTTGAGACGCTTCGCGTCTCGCTTTTCGAGCGTCTTTTCGAGTTCATACTCCGCGGCGGCGACGTTCAACACGGCCGACGACAACCCGGCCCCCACCGGCGACAACTCCGGCACAGCTTTGGCGTCGAACTCCTTGCGGGCGTCGGCCATCAACTGATCTTCCTTCGAGTCGATCCGCGACGAGCGCAGGTACCAGATGCTGAAAATGAGGCCCGCAAAGAGGGCGAAGATCCCCAGGCCGAGCAAGACGTAATCCTTGATCGGCCGCGGATCGATCAGATCATCGAACAGACCCGCTTCCTGAGCCGCTTTGCCCGAGATGCCTTTCACGTCGGCGGCATCTTGCACACCTTCGAGCTTCTGGTGTGCGTCTTTCGCCAGGCTCGGGAGCTTACTCCGTGCCTGACGCCAGTCGGTGGGCACGTCCTCTTTTGGCTCGGGGATGCGTTGCCGTTGTCGGCACTCGGGGTTCGGGCAGAGCGTGTTCTTGCCGGCCTTGGCCCACGGTTCCGTCCACTTGTGCTCGCAGAACGTGCAGATCATCGGGATGACCTTCTCCTGCACGGGCACATCGGTGATCTTGGGCATCTCATCGGACAGTGCATCGAGAGCGAGCCGCTCCACCATGGCGGTGCTGGGGCCACGCAGCAAATGAGCAGGAATTACGGGGGCGGCCGCGGGAATGGTGATGAGCTTACGGCATTCCGGATTCTTGCACTTCGCCTGTTTCCCGGCGAGTTTATCGGGGAGGTTGTACGCGAACTGGCAGTGCGGACAATTAAAAGCGATCGCCATATCGGGATTCCGCCAGTGAACCAGAGAGCGAGACTTGCTCCCCCATTATCCACGAGAAAATGGCTCACGGCAATCACTGGATTCGCCGTAAACGAAACTCACTTAGAACTGGTGGCGGAACAGCTGCGTTGTGTGGGTTTGTCTTTCCCTGGGACCGCGGTCATCTTGACCGCAAAAGCTGTGATGCTCCGTTGCCGATTGAGTCAACTCTGTTGGTGATTGGTGATGTTCAGCAGCGGTCAAGATGACCGAGGTCCCAGGAAAAACCATTCCGCCATCACTTCTTCATCCAGCCGGCACCCTCGTCGTGAACAATTCGGGCCATCGCCTCGATCCACTTGGGGTGATCGTTCAGGCAGGTTCCGTTCTTCAGATGCTCCCCACCGGCGTGCTCGAAGACCTCTCGACTCTCAAGCCCGATTTCGTCGATCGTCTCCAGGCAATCGGACGTGAACCCGGGCAACGCCACGTAGACTCGCTTCATGCCGCGTTTTGCCAGGTTGGCGAGTACGTCGTCGGTGTAAGGCTTCAGCCATGCCGCACGCCCGAACCGTGACTGATACGTCTGCGTCCACTGATCGCGTTTCCAGCCCATGCGCTTCACGAGTGCCTGCGTCGTGCGGACGACATGCGTGGCATACGGGTCGCCCTTCTGGGCGTAGCTCTGCGGGATGCCGTGAAAGCTGATGACGAAGTGTTCCGGTTCCCAGGGGAGTTTCGCGAGGTCGTCGCGGATGACGGCCTCAACCGCCTCGATATACGCCGGGTGATCGTAGTACGGGGGCACCACACGAACCGCAGGCACACGCCGTTCCTTCATCAGGGCGCTGAACAGCACGTCGGTCGCACTGGCACTGGTGGTTGCGGAGTATTGCGGGAACATCGGCATCGCGATGACCCGATCAACGCCCGACTCGATCATCTCGGACAACACCTTGCGAAGGGGCGGGTTGCCGATCATCATCCCGAATCGCACGGGCATCTCGGGGAGCTTCTCCTGCAACAGCTTCGTTTGAAGCTGCGTGTAGTGCAGCAGCGGCGAACCAGTCTTGTCGTCCCAGATGCGGCGATACTTCGCGGCGGAGGCTCCCGACCGAAACGGCAGGATGCGGAGGTAGAGCAGCGGCAGCCAGATGGCCCGCGGCACCTCGATCACGCGACGATCAGAAAGGAACTGGCGGAGATAGGGCAGCAGACCCCGGTACGTGGGTTTGTCCGGGGTGCCGAGTTGAATCAGGAGGAGACCGGTCATGGGGAGTGTTTAGTGTTTAGTGTTTAGTGTTTGGTCGTCAGTGAAATCTTGTGGGTAGTTCCGCTGATGAGCGTCGTCCCATCAAGTTTAGACCTCAACACCATCCGCAAACCACTAAACACAAAACACTAACTCACTTCTTCTTGCACTCCGGTCCTTCCTTGGCGTCCTGCTTCTCGGTGATGTGAGCATCGCCGCCGGCTGCTTTCAGTGCGGTGGCTTTTTCCGCGTTGAGCTGAACGTAGCTGGTCCACTGGGCAGGCGTGTTGCCTTCCGAGTAGATGGCCTCGACCGGGCATTCGGGGACGCACGCTTCGCAGTCGATGCAATCGACAGGGTCGATGTAGAGCATCAACTCATCCTGGTAGAAGCATTCCACCGGGCAGACAACGCAGCAATCCGTGTATTTGCAGTCGTTGCAAGGTGCCGTGACGATGTGTGCCATGAGCCGATCCTTATGTTTTGGCAGTGGTTGCAGGGGTAGTTTGTGTGATACCACACGGCCCGTTAACGTCAAGGGAAGCCGGCACATCGGATGAACACCGGTCAGGATTCCGCGCAGCACTTCCGCACCAATCCCGTAGCGAGCAATTCTTCCCGGGCTTGCCCACCTTCGCCATGCCGTTCGACCCAACGACGCCCAAACATTTCCAGAGATATTTTCGCCTTGCGATTCATCTTCGAGACCCGGGGCGGAGTATGGTTTGTGGAGTCAGACTTGCCAAACTTGAGCCTCTCGACACGAAAATTCGAGAGGTGCATTCAGACGGTCCTCCGAGGCGGTATCTTCGTAGATGCTCGTCCACGTGGGGTTCTATCGGCGGGAATTCTACTCCTAGCCATCCCACAACGCCCTCGATCCTCGCTTACAGGTTCCAGAGGTTCTTCCTCCGACCTCCCGGCCAGGATCGACCGACACCTTCAATCGGATCGGTGTCGTGTCCACTTCCCCATCCCTTCTCGTCAGAGGGTGTCGCATGATCGACTTTGCAACTGGTGAACTCCGGGTTGTCGTCCCGGTCGGGTTCCTACTTGCTGAGGAGCAAGAGGTTTCCGTCTCGGTCGGTCGCCCCGGTGGGGGCAACCTGCCAATCCGTCTCCGATTGATCCCAGCTCGGGTGGCCTCACCAGCACTCAGCGAACGGACCCCTGTCTCGATCGGTTGGCCCAGTCGCAGGTCGAACCCGATCTATGACGATGGTTACCCTGGACCCGACTACGGCGGAGGAGACTGACAACCGCGGATCGTGAGCCAAGGAATAACTTCTTGCCGCGAAGTTGAGCCGCAACCGGCAGCGAACCACGGGGTTCATCCCCGTGGTCTTGAGTAGCATAACACCCACGGGAATAGACCCGTGGCTCGCCCAGGAATTGTCTCAGTTTTCGCGTGATCGAGATCTCAATGAACCAGGAACCACTGGACATCCTGCCAATTTGGCTCCTTTTCGTTCTCATTCTGGCGATCGCGGGCTTCTCGCTGGAGGCAGGATACCGCTACGGGTTGCGGAGGCACCGCCGCAGTGCGGATGAACAAGTCACGCCGGTCGGCGCAATCGTCGGATCAATTCTCGGTCTCTTCGCCTTCCTCCTCGCCTTCACTTTTGGAATGGCGGCCAATCGGTTTGATGACCGACGGCAGGCCGTGCTCAATGAAGCCAACGCGATCGGGACAACGTATCTGCGGACACGCTTGTTGCCGGAACCCCAGCGTGGCACGAGTGCCCGATTCTTGCGGGAATATGCCGAGGTACGAATCCAGGGAGTCCAGACGCGACATGTTCCTGAGTCGGTCAAGCGCTCGGAGGAGTTGCATGAACTGCTCTGGGCCGACGCTGTTCAGGCGGCGGAAAAGCAGCCAGGGCCGATCACCGGGCTGTACATTCAATCGCTCAATGACACCATCGACATGCACGAAGTTCGCCTCCAGGCCGGGTTGCGAAGCCGCATTCCGATGAGCATCTGGGTTTGCCTGTTATCTCTCTCTGTCCTGTCGATGGCTTCAGTTGGATACCAGGCCGGGTTGTCGGCCACGCGACGTTCCCCAGCGATGGTGGCGCTCGCGCTCGCCTTTGCCAGCGTCATGTACCTGATTGCTGATCTGGATCGGGGCCATGAAGGGTTTCTCCAGGTCAGCCAGGATGCGATGGTCGATGTGCAGAAATCCATGCGGGCAGAGCCGAAGTAGTCGGGGGAGCGAAGGCGATCATTCCCCGAACGGATTGGGGTTATCGTCGAAGCGTTCGAGATCGCGGTCGGACCAGCCGAAATGATGTGCGATCTCGTGAACCACGGTCTTGCGGATCTCGATGCGAAGTTCCCGGGGATCGGGGAAGTCGTCTTCCAGTGGGGTTTTGAAGATCAGGATGCGGTTCGGGTTCTCCAGCATGTCCAGGTCCGACGTGTCAACTCCCAGCGGCATGAACAATCCGTAAAGCGTTTCGCCTTCCTCGATTTCCTGGTCCGTGAACCCTTGCTTGCGCAGGAACTCGTCGCTGGGCGTGTCCTCGACATCGATGACGACGTTCTCGAGGTGCCGCATGATCGCCTCGGGGAGTGAGTCGATCGCCTCGCCGACAATCGCCATGAACTTCTTCATCGACATCCGCTTCATGCCGTCATGCTGATGGACGCCGCCCGCAGTGTCAACAGTTCGTCGCGCTGGCTTGTCGCTCGGCGTTCGCCCGCTATAGTAATTGTTCTGATTATGTTCCGGCCCCCTTCAGGGGGGCGGCCGACGATATTTGTGAGATACGGTCATGTCCAAAACATGTGTGTTCACCGGTCGTTCGGTGGTTTTCGGTAACCAGAAAACCTACCGTGGTAAGGCGAAGTACCTTGGCGGCGTCGGTAAGAAGATCACCGGCACCAGCCGTCGCAAGTTCAAGCCGAACCTGCAGCGGGTGCTGTGCATGGTCGACGGAGTTGCCAAGCGCGTCTGGGTTTCGACCGCCGCCATCCACGCGGGGTTGGTCGTCAAGCCCGTGAAGGTGAAGCCGTTTGCTGATGTGAAGGTCTGATTCTCGGTGCCGCGTTTAGCCGCGACGCGCAGCGGAGCGGGTTATCTCGCTCGCCTGCGGCTCGCGGCTAAACGGAGCAGTCGATCATGTCCTTGACTCTCGATCAAGTCCGTAAGGTCGCAATCCTTGCGCGCCTGGAACTGCCCGAAGACGATCTCGTCCGCATGCAGTCGCAACTCTCCGCGATCCTCGATTACGTCGCACAACTCGACGAACTGAACACCGACGGCGTTGAGCCGATGGCACACCCGTTGCCAATCCAGAACGTGTTCCGCCCCGACGTGCCGGTCCCCTCACTTTCGCCGAATGAGGCACTGCAAAACGCCCCCAAGCGTGAGAAGGGGAAAGACTACTTCAGCGTCCCTGCCGTGTTCGACTCCGACGAACCAGTCAGCCACTAATCAGCGCGGTACTTAGCGGCGGGCTTGCCCGCCGTGCTCGCCTCGCATGGTCAGCACGGCGGGCAAGCCCGCCGCTAACTTTGGAACCACAGCCATGATCGAGATGACCGCCAGCGAACTCCTCGCGCTCCAGGCCGCGGGGAAGGCAACCGCCGTCGAGATTGCTGAGGCATTCCTCGCAGCCACACAAGCACGCGAGCCGAAGCTGAAGGCGTTCGTTTCGCTCGATGAAGCGGCGATTCGCGACCAAGCGGCGGCGATCGATGCCAAACGGGCTGCCGGGAAGCCGCTCGGCAAGCTCGCCGGCGTTCCCGTCGCGATCAAGGATGTGCTCTGCACGAAGGGCGTCACCACAACCTGCTCGTCGAAGATGCTGAAGAACTTCGTGCCGCCTTACGATGCACACGTGGTCGAGCGGTTGCGGGCCGAGGACGCGATCCTGTTCGGCAAGACGAACATGGACGAGTTCGCGATGGGTTCCTCCACCGAGAACAGCGCGTTCCAGACCACCCGCAACCCGTGGGACACCGAGCGTATCCCGGGCGGCTCGTCGGGCGGCTCGGCCGCGTGCGTCGCGGGCTGTCAGGCTCCGCTATCGCTGGGCACGGACACGGGCGGTTCGATCCGTCAACCGGCCGCGTTGTGTGGCATCGTCGGCATCAAACCCACTTACGGCCGCGTGAGCCGGTATGGGCTGATCGCGTTCGCGTCTTCGCTCGATCAGGTCGGGCCGTTCGCCCACGACATCACCGATAGTGCGCTCTTGCTGGAAGCGATCAGCGGTCACGACAAACGCGATTCCACCTGCGTGAACCAACCGGTCCCCGAGTATCGCAAGACGCTCAACGACCCCGTGAAGGGACTTCGCATCGGCGTGCCGCGTGAGTTCTTCGAAAAGGGTCTCGATTCGGAAGTGGAATCGGCGGTGCGAACCGCGTTGAAGGAGTACGAGAAGCAGGGAGCAACGCTGGTCGATGTGTCGCTGCCACACAGCAAGTACGCACTCGCGGCGTATTACATCGTCGCGCCGGCGGAGGCTTCGAGCAACCTCGCTCGCTTCGACGGCATGCACTACGGCCACCGCACGGCCCAGAAAACGGACCTGATCAGCACCTACGCGAAGTCTCGCGGCGAGGCATTCGGCAAGGAAGTGCAGCGCCGCATCATGATCGGCACCTACGTACTGAGTAGCGGCTACAAGGATGCGTATTACGTCAAGGCGCTCAAGGTTCGCCGACTCGTGAAGAAGGATTTCGACGACGTGCTGGCCACGTGCGACGTGGTGATGGGCCCGACGACGCCGACCGCCGCGTTCAAGGCCGGCGAGAAGTCGGATGACCCGCTGGCGATGTATCTGTCGGACGTATACACGGTGTCGTGCAACCTCGCGGGCATCCCGGGGTTGAGCATGCCGTGCGGCTTCACGAAGACCGGCCTGCCGATTGGTCTGCAACTGCTCGGCAAGCCGTTCGACGAGGAGAAACTGCTTCGCATCGCGAGGATGTACGAGACCGCAACCGACTGGCACACCCGTCGCCCGAAGGTGTAAGATGGCAGCGCGAAAATGATGTACCAGACTGTTGGAGAGGCCACGCTTTCCTCAGCCCACACCAGCGGCGATGTGGAAATCTGTTCATGTGTCGCATGATTCGGACGCGAACTCGGAGCTGAATTGCCCGTCGGGTGCGCGTCACGCGTACATATCTGCTTGCTGGCACGTCAGTTACTGAGTTGCTGCGGAGCATGAAGTTGCTCTGATGATCTTTCTTCCGGACAAGTCGAATGGTTCCGGAGGTGGGTGTGCATCTCGCGTGGAATCAAATTCCAGCGCACGAGGCAACCCTACCGCGTGTCTGGTTTCACGCGGTCGCGGCCGGATGGACCTTACTTGTAGCTGCGTTTCGACGGTGTCACGACCTCGTATGCCAGCGGTTCGACGTTCCGCACGGGTTGCTTCTCAGGGCCGGCATACTCCCATGCGGCAACGTGGCAGAACTTGTCGTCGTCCCGTTCGCACTCGCCGTTCGGATTCCCCGCCTCGTCCTTCTGCTGATACTCGACGCGGAAGTGTGCTCCGCAGCTTTCCTCGCGCTGCAAGGCGTCGAGCGCCAACAGTTCGCCGAACTCCATGTAGTCGGCCACGCGATTCGCTCGCTCCAGCGCGACGTTCAGGTCGGCATCGCTGCCCGGCACGTTCACGCTCGTCCAGAACTCGGCACGCAGTGCGCGAATCTTGGCGATTGCCGTTTCGAGGCTCTGCTTCGTCCGCGCCATGCCGACGTGTTCCCACATGATGTGGCCGAGCTCACGGTGCAACTCGGAAGCGGTCTTCTTCCCCTTCACGGCGAGCAGGCGCTTGATCTGATCGGTCGCCTCGGCCTCGGTTCGCTTGAAGTCGGGGTGATCGAGCGGCGTGACACCCGGCTTCTGGCCGGCAAGCCAGTTCGTGATCGTGTATGGCAGCACGAAGTAACCGTCGGCCAATCCTTGCATGAGCGCGGACGCCCCAAGGCGGTTCGCGCCGTGATCGGAGAAGTTCGCCTCGCCGACCACGAACAACCCCGGGATGTTCGACATCAGTTCGTAGTCCACCCACAGGCCGCCCATCGTGTAGTGGACCGCGGGATAGATTCGCATCGGCCGTTCGTAGCCGCTCTCGTCGGTGATCCGCTCGTACATCTGGAACAGGTTGCCGTACTTCTCGCGGATGCGTGGCTCGCCCTGTTTGGCGATGGCCACCGCGAAGTCGAGATAGACACCACGACCGCCTGGACCGACGCCGCGACCGTCGTCGCACGCTTCCTTCGCGGCCCGGCTCGAAATGTCTCGCGGGGCGAGGTTGCCGTAGCTGGGGTACTTCCGTTCGAGGAAGTAATCGCGGGCTTCCTCGGGGATTTCGCGAGGATGCTTGCCCGCGTCGGCCTTGTTCTTCGGTGCCCACACGCGGCCGTCGTTCCGCAGCGATTCGCTCATTAGCGTGAGCTTCGACTGGTGATCGCCGCTGACCGGAATGCACGTCGGGTGAATCTGCGTGTAGCACGGGTTGGCGAAGGTGGCACCACGCTTATACGCACGATACGTGGCCGAGACGTTGCACCCGATCGCGTTCGTGCTGAGGAAAAAGACGTTGCCGTAACCGCCGGTGGCGAGCACAACCGCGTCGGCGGTGAACGACTCGATCTTGCCGGTTTCGAGATGCCGCGTCACGATCCCGCGAGCCTTGCCGTCAGCCGTGACGAGGTCGAGCATCTCGCAACGCGGGAACATCTTCACGTTGCCGAGGCCGATCTGCCGCGAAAGCGCCTGATACGCCCCGAGCAAGAGTTGCTGCCCGGTTTGACCACGGCAGTAGAAGGTACGCTGGAGTTGTGCGCCGCCGAAGCTGCGGGTGTCGAGCAAGCCGCCGTATTCGCGGGCGAACGGTACACCCTGTGCCACGCACTGATCGATGATGTTGAGCGACACTTCCGCAAGCCGGTGAACGTTCGCCTCACGACTCCGGAAGTCGCCACCCTTGATGGTGTCGTAGAAGAGGCGGAAGACGCTATCGCCGTCGTTGCGGTAGTTCTTCGCGGCGTTGATGCCGCCCTGTGCCGCGATGCTGTGCGCCCGGCGTGGCGAATCCTGGAAGCAGAAGCTCAGCACCTTGTAGCCGAGTTCGGCGAGCGAGGCGGCAGCCGCACCACCAGCCAGCCCGGTGCCGACCACGATAACCGTGTACTTCGACTTGTTCGCGGGGTTAATCAGCTTCTGGTGCTGCTTGTAGTGCGTCCACTTCTCAGCGAGCGGACCGTCCGGCACCTTGGATTCGAGCTTCATACGTCGCTTTTCCTGGACGCCGCTCGGTTGGAGCGGCCGCTTCACTTACGATTGTATTTTACGCTGCTTTGTAAATCGGTGGTGCCCAGCCCGCCATCACGCCAAGGACAATCACCAGATTGCCGACCAGAATGGTGAACGCGACCAGAAAACCCAGTGCCTTGATGAGCGAGGCGAACCGTCGGTTCTTCAGCCCGAGCGTCTGGAACGAACTCTGGATGCCATGCAGAAGGTGGACGAACAGCACCAACTGGGCGACGACATACAGCGCCACCAGCCCCGGATTCGAGAACCCGGCCACGACCATGCTGTAGACGTCGTGATGGCCGTGCGCGTCCTTCAGGTCGAGGTAGTTCGAGAACTTGCCGGGGGCAACTTCAACCTGCGTCACCCAGGCGAACGTGAAGTGGGCGAGGTGAAACAGGATGAACAGCCCGACCACGATGCCGCTCCACATCATCGTGCGGCTCGCCGCCGTCGCCTGGACAGAACCGGGATACTGATACGCGACGGGTCGTGCAGCACGCGAGCGGATCTGCAACCGCAGAGCGAGCGCCAGGTGCAACACGAAGATTCCGAGAAGCCCAGCGCGGGCGATCCAGATAAGCGCACCCAGGCTGTGCTTGAGGAAGTATGCGTAGGCGTTGATCGCGTCTGGCCCCTGAAAAACCTTCAGGTTGCCGATCATGTGCACGACAACGAAGCTGACGAGGCCAATTCCCGTCAATGCGACGAGAATCTTGGCCCCGACGCTCGAATCGAGCAGAGCGGAGAGGAACGGGGCCGCCTCCTCGGTGGAGTCGATTTGCGGCGATCCCTTGGGATGGCGTGGGCCGGCTTGCGTGGAAGCCATAATCGAGTGCAGTCCAGTTGCGGAAGGGTCGTTTCCTTTAGTGTAGGCAATCGGGCACACTGGTGGCGATGCAATTTGACCGGACTTGTTTTAACCACCGCGTGCGGAGCGGGCGGTTTCCCGATGGCGCTTGAGCGGTTTATCACCACCAGGACGAAACGCCGACAGATAGGCCGGCCAGCTTGGACCGACGTAACGCGGTTCGATCAGGATGAATCCCGCCCCGGCAACGGCACGATCGGAGCCGAACTCACGGAACCGATTCAGGTGAGCGGGATCCCGCCCGATGGCAGCGCCCGCGCCCACCCCGGGATCCTGTGGTTTCGCACCCGGTGTCGTGCGGCATTCCAGAACAATCTCTCGCACTCCCAACTCCGGGAATTCCCGCTCCGTCCGCGGATCGGATTCCAGAATCACATAGACCACATTTCCGAAGCGGTTATCGAGCACAAGGAAGTTCACGACCGTCGCCACAGCTTCAGGCTGAGGCACTGGAGCCGCAACCGCTGTTGTGGCACGGGTTCGAGTTCTGACGCGAGCGATCGCGCGAATACGCACCGGCTTGTTCACAGGAGTTCCCGCGGTGAGTTCACTGAGCATGGGGTTCTTTCCGCGACCGACGTCGGTCGTGTGAAGGGAAAACCGAAGCCGCAGGCCCGGAGGTTGGGAACTCAGCGGTCCGGATGGTGCGTCGGTCAATCTCGGGAAGTTGTCGGAGGCGGACTCGGGACAACGACACCAAGAGGTGAGGGACATTGTTCGCGAAATTGCGAACGGGAAATCACGCGCGACCCCCACTATAGCCGGACAACGGACAAGAATCGCAAGAATTCGGGAACGTTACCCGATCATTTCCCGCCGTGGGCGACTATCCTTCAAGTGTAGGATGCCTCGTGGCCATCCCTGCTCTGTTCACGGAGTGGGGTTCGCGATTTGAACCATCCGGCACGAGAGACCCATGGGGTGAAGAATGGCTACCAGCGTTGAGGGTGAAAGCAAACGACAGCAGGCGGCAGTTGTAGTTGCTCTGCGAACGGGCTTGTTGCGTCGCTGCCCGATCCATGATGAGATTTACGACCCGGGGCAGTACGACTACCAGGGGGCGTCGATGACTGCCTCGTTCCTTATCAACCAGTCCAGCCCGCTGGTCGCCGAGTTTGACGGCGACCGATCCCTACTGCTCGAACAGCTCAAGATCGTGTGCACGAATTATCCGCGAGCCTGCCCTCAGTGCGCTCCGCCGCCAGCGGCCGGTTGATCCGCATTCGCGACAGCAATGAGCTTCCGGTCGCGTCGGCGTGAGGCGAGGTCATTCTCGCTGGGAAGTTTCACGTTCCAGGCCAGGCCGAACATCTTCATCGCCCGGATCACGATCCAACTGCTATCGAACTGCCACCACTCAAGGCCGTGCCGGGCCGACACGGGGAATGCGTGGTGGTTGTTGTGCCAGCCTTCGCCGAGGGCCGCGATCCCCACAATGAAGTTGTTCGTGCTCAGGTCACCGCTCTCGTAAGGCCGTTTGCCCCAGATGTGACAGATCGAGTTCACACTCCAGGTCGCGTGGTGACCGAGGAAGATGCGAACCAATCCGCCCCAGATGAACCCGCTCAAAGCACCTTCCCAGGAGTTCGTGACAAGCCCGCCGATCACGGTCGGGATCAATAACCCCAGGACGATCCAGAACGCGAACAACTTATTCGCGAGCCGCATCGATGGGCTTTTCATCAGGTCTGGGATGTAGCGGAACAGGTTCGCGGGGTCTGGCTCGAACGCCCAGCCAACGTGGGCACGGTAGAACCCCTTGATCCAGCCCATGAGACCGGGGCCGCTATGGTGCGGCGAATGGGGGTCGTCCGGAGCGTCGCTGTACTGATGGTGCCGGCGGTGCATCGCGACCCATTGCATCACGGGTGCCTGAACCGACATCGAGCCACACGCGGCCCAGATGAACCGCATGGTGTTTGTCGTCTCGAAGCCCCGGTGTGTCAGCAAACGGTGAAAACCGATCGTTACGCCGAGCATCGAGACCAGATACATGCCGACCAGCAGCCCAAAGTCGAGCCAACTGAACATGCCGTAGCCACCGAGGAGCACGGCTGCCGCGACTACACCAGCCATCGGAAGGGTGATGCCGATGATGGTGCGGATCTTCATCCACAGCGATAGCGCATTACCGGGAGCAGCGTCGGGTTCCGGGATGTTTGGAGCAAGGTTGGTTGAGCTATCTTGAGTTGCTGTGCTAGACAAAGTAGTTACCCGAGTGAATTGGAAACCGCCAGGGGCGGTGGTGGATTTACAGTTTGTCGCAGTTAAAGTGGACAGTCGAGGCCAAAATATCGCCAAACTGGAAAAAATGACTCGCCCACTCGGGGGTAATTGTATGTACCCCGCGCAAAGGGGCGAGTGTGTTCCCATCGTTGGAACGAGTTTCACACGGCGTTGAGATTATGTAATTCGGCGTTATCCAGTTGGCTTGGTTTCGCTTGGTGGGGCGGGCATTCTTGCCTGCCCCACCAAGCGGAATGGGGCAGGCAAGAATGCCTGCCCCACCAAAACCCGTGGCTCGAAACTCTACGGTATTTCCGGCAACTTGGGGCCGAGTGGCACCTTTGGCAGATCGGTGGGTGGAATCTTCGGCTGGCTATCCGACCCGCTCGGGCCACTCGGGGCACTCGTTCCACCCGGGCCACTCGGTGGCAACGAGGACTGATTGCGCGGAGTGTTGCCGCCACGAACGCGGTTGATCGTTGCTGAGGGAGTATCCAGATCCACGATCACTTCGGCCGGTGTGTTCTTGCCGTCCGCATCGCGCTGACCCCAGATATGTTCCCCGGTGTTCGATGCCTTGTCCACGGCGCGAATGCGGACGTAGAACTTCCACAGATTCTCGTCGGGCACTTCCCACGCATACCGGCCTGAATCCCGTGTCAGGTTGTTGTCGAGCCGATACTTGATCTCGTTCCACTTCGTGGCTTTCGCGTCCAGCGACCACTCCAGGCTGATCGGTTGCGGCATCAGGTTCGGGTCGGCGGCCTTCCAGGTGATCTCGACCAGCGGCCCACGGGCACCGCCCTTCTTCACCTGCACGCCGTTGATTTGCACGTATGGCGGCGTGGTATCGACCACAACGTACACCATCGGCGAGTCTTCCTTGCGGGGGTCGTCGGCCTTCTTCCCGGCTCCGCTCTCGGGGAGCACGAAGAAGCCATACGTCCCCTCTTCCTTCGTCTCGTAGGGAAGTGTCAGCGACTGTTCCTTGTCTCCGGGCATGAGTCGCACTGGGAAGCGCTTCACGAGTTCCCAGCTTCCCTGGCTCTTGAGCACAAACAGGTGTGCTGCCTGGATACCGGAGCGACCCATCCGCTGAATGCCGTAGTCCACGTCGAACTTCAGTGTGTTCACATAGTCGATGCGCGGTGCCGGCAGGTTCGGGTTGCTGACAGGCCAGTCCGCAGCCGGTCCCTTGGGGAAACCGACTCCGGTGGCAGCATCGGGTGGGATGCGCACCACGGGCGAGACGCCCTCGTTCCCGGCACGGTCGCGAGCGAGCACCCGCACTTCGAGCACCTTCCCCGGCGGCAGCTTCCAGGCGTAGTTGTCGTTCGCCCGGAAGGCACGCTCGGTCACGGTCGTCCACTCCGGGCTGGTGGGCCACTTGCATTGAAGCGAGACACCGGCGGTATCGGGGTTCTCGTCAGTCGTGCGCCACTCAACACCGTTGTTCGATGGTTGAATCCGCACGGAGGGCGGTGTCGCGTCGATCACGATCCGCTGTTGCGGGCTGAGCTCATCGGTGCGAGGGCTTGTGCTGCCGTCGGGATACACGAACTGCACGGTGAATTCGTAATCGCCGTCGCGCTCGGCCGTGAACAGGAACCCGCGCTTGCCGCCGTCGAGTTGCTGCATCGTATCCGGAGGCAACTTCGGCCCCTTCTGGAACGCCGAGCGGTTCACCGAGTAGTAAAGCTGCAGTGCCGACGGCTTGTTCGGCAGCTTCCCGATCCGTTCGGTATCGACCGGAATGCCAACGGTGCGGTGCGGCCAGAAATACGCTTGGAGATCACCGTCCTGCGGATGAGCCTCGGGTGAAAGAGCAACGCAAAGTGCGATGCACCCGGCGACAATCAGGGCGTGTTTGCGTCGCATAGCCGCCCTCCCGTGAATGGAACAGTGCTCCATCGGTAGTAATCGGCCAAGTTAAGCTGCGGGCGTGAGGAAAAGTGATGTGTGTGTGTGCGGACGAGATTCCCCCGCTGACAGTGTGCTGGAGTTTGATTCGGGCGAAATACACACCCCACGTCCGAATCATCGATTTCAGACCGAACCAAACAATTCAGAACCGAACCAAATTTGACTTGTCCAGAAGAATGATCATCAGAACAAATTCGCGCCGCGCAGAAACACATATAAATGACGTTCCAGCAATCAGATATGCACTCGCGATGACTCCTGACCCGCTTAGCCGCGACGCGGAGTCTTCGCAGCGGAGCGAGGTCAGGCGCCAGAACCGTTGTGTGGCACGCTGCGGGTCGGGTGGGTGGTCGGTGAGATGGAAATTTGTTCATGTCTGAGCAAGTTACGCTCGGGTCTGAATTGTTTGATTCGGGCCGAAATCGATGATTCGGACGTGGGGTGTGTATTTCGCCCGAATCAAAATCCCGCGCACGAGGCAGCCCTACAGTGGCCTACAGCATGACTGCTCTCACGCGGGAGCGGGATTGACGGCGGCGGGCTTGTGGTGGTACGCACACGGTTCGGTCCGCGATCACCACGAGAGCCGTCATGGATTCCGCACGCCCTGCCGACAACCGCCTCGCGATCTGGACGTGTCGGGCACTGCTCACGGGTCTGTTCGTGCTCCTGACGATGCAGTTCTTCACGCGGTCCACGGGGGACTGGGAAACGGTCTACCTCTCGGCCGCGAAGCACCTCCGCGAACACGGCGACGTGCTCGACACGAAGAACGGCTACGTCTACCCGCCGTTCGGGGCGCTGTTCGCGGTGCCGTTCACGCTCCTGCCGCGAACAGCGGGGATCGTCGCGTGGGCGGTGGTGAACCTGCTCGCCGCTACGGTGATTCTTGTGGGTGCGTGGCGGCTCACCGGCGGGTGCGGGCTACCCGGTTGCACCGGCACCACCACTCCCGATTACATCGCGTTCTGGCTCGGCGGCCTGCTCGTTGTCGGGTTCATGCTCGATACCGCCGCGAACTGGCAGTCGGATCTGGTCATCGGAGCAATCCTGATCTGCGGGTGCGTGCTGCTCACGGGTGGGCGGTCGATCGCGGCCGGGCTCACGTTCGGTGTCGCTGCGGCGTTCAAGTGTACTCCCCTGCTGTTCGCCCCGTACCTGCTGTGGAAGCGACGATTCGTCGCGGCCGGTGCGGTTGTGGTTGCCGCCGTGGGGTTGAACTTGCTCCCCGATGTCGCGTACCCGCCCAGCGATGGCAAGACCCGGCTCGTCGTGTGGAAGGATCGATTCCTGACGCCGATGTCGGATGCCAACCGCGACCCGGGCCAGTGGGCGAGTGCCGTCAGCTTCAACCACTCGCTGGCGGGCTTCAACCTCCGGGTGTTCGCCTACGAACGAACCGGCGTGAAGGAGTTGCCGGTGGTGCCACGCACGGAGCGGCCAAGCGCCGTCGCCTTGAAACGCCTGAATCTGGCGTGGGTCGGCGTGATGGGGTTGATCGCGCTCGTGGCCTTCTGGCGACGTTCCGGCGAGATCACCACGGGGCCGGTGTTCGCGGCGGAACTGGGGGTCGTCTTCGCACTGATGCTGATGCTGTCGCCGATGTCGAGCAAGCCGCACTTCACGATCCTGCTGCTGGCCCAACTCGCGATCGTGCGGGTCGGCTTCCTGAACCGCGATCGCGTTCTGCTGGGGCTGGCGTTGCTGATCGGGCTGGGCGGGTTGTGTACCGGGAAGGATATCGTCGGCCGCACGGTCTACGATTTCATGATGTGGAACGGCCTGCTGTTCTTCATGACGCTGGGATTGTTCCTGGGTTGCTGTCGTGCTCGATATCGCGGCGTGCGTGCGAGCGAGGCGATTCCGTCAAGCGATCTGGCTTTCGGCCTGAAGGGCCGTGCTCCCTCAGCCCAGCCCGATAGGGCTGGGTTCCAGGGAAATCAAGGGTTTGCGGCCTGAAAGGCCGCGCTCGTCGGCGGTTCGAGGGTGGCCCTTCGGGCCACGAGGAATTGTTCTGTTCGCGTCCCCAGGCCGCTGGCCTGGGCTAAGGAAGCACGGCCCTTCAGGCCGAAATACGTATCCCCCGCTCGCGAGGTCGAAGGATCACGCTCGCCAGAACCGCATCAGTTCGTACCGCATGAACGCCCACACGCCACGAACCGTTGCCCAGCTTCGCTTCGAATCACGTCGCTGGCCGACGACTCGCCGTGCCATCGCTTCCACAGACTTCTCGACAATCTGAATCGGAGCGTTCAGAGTCACCGCGAGCTTGTACCAGAACAGCGTCCACGGCCGCACGCCAGACTTGCGGAAGTACTGCACGTATCCCGTCATGACGCTCGGCGCAACGTAGTCGATGTTCTCGCGGCTCGATGCGCGGCCGTGGTGGACCACCTCCACATCGCCCGCATACACCACCGCCCGCGTGCGGCTCACCTGCGTCGAGAGGTCGATATCCTCGACCCCGAATCGGTAGCGTTCATCCCAGCGCCCGACTTCCTCGAACACTTCCCGCGATACGAACACCGCCGAACCCATCAGCACTTCAACGGGTCGAACGCCGTACGGGTGGAACGAGCCACGGCGATACTCGGAGTGCGCCTTGCGGAATAGCCCCGTCCAGCGGATGACCGAGAGCTTGTGCAGCAGTGCGGGAAGCGTCGGTCGGCGGCGATACGAGATCTGCACGCTACCGTTCGCCTCACGCAAGAGCGGCCCGAACATCCCGGCAGCGGGGTTCGCATGGGCGTGATCGAGAAGTCGCCTCAGAGTGTGGGCGGGGACTTCGGTATCGTTGTTCAGGAAGAAGAGGAATCGCCCGCGTGACCGAACCGCAGCCTGATTGCTGGCGACAGCGAATCCGCGATTCGTGGCATTCCGGATGAGCACGACCTGCGGGAATTCGGCCGCGACCATCTCGGCCGCGCCGTCGGTCGATGCGTTATCCGCGACGACGACTTCGAACCGCGTGCCCTGCGGGTTCCCGAACAGGGATTGCAGACATTTGCGGAGTAAGCTCACGCAATTCCAGCTCGCGATGCACACCGAAACTTCGGGCGCAGTGAGCCGGGCGGGTTCAATCCCCGCAGCACTGGCAGCAGAAAGAGTAACGGCCGACGGCATGCGTGACATCCTGCGACCCGGCGCGAGACGCCAGGGAGGACATGTCGTAACACGCCCGCCAACACGCTGTCAATTCCGGCTGTGAAAACGGCAGAGCCGACAAGATCCGCCCACCTCATCAACTCAGTGGCACTTCGACCGCGAACTCGAACACGTTCTCCTGTTCGGGCTTCACCTCACGGACCAGACCAGACAGGTCGGGCCGTGCCAGCTTCTGTGGGAATGCGGGAGTCAGTGCCGAGGGCAGATCCAGTGACGGTGCCGCCGCGATCGCGACACGATACCAGCCCGGCGGAATCAGAGTGTCGGGAGCGGGGCGCAGCTCATATCGGCCATCGGTGCCGACGTTCCCGCGCACGGGTTTGCCGGTGTTCCCCCGTTGCGCATCGGGACTGAACACGACCACGCCACCCACAAGCGGCTTCCCCTGGAAGGTAATGGCACCCCGCACGGTTGTCGGCTTCCCCGCGGTTTTGCGGCTGCATCCACCCGGCAACGCCACCACCAACACTCCAAGGCAGAGCGCCACGACGGACACGCACATCCGCGTCAGGATCGACATGAAGCACCATGAAAACAGGGCACAGGGAATCCCCTGTGCTTCCCAGGCCGCGCCGGTCCCGAATTCTATCGGCCTTTGCGTCCCCGTTTCCGCACTCGCGTTCGGCATTCTGAATTTGCACAGTTCGCATTCCGATTGACCGGGGCTGGGGATTGGGGTAGAAGCACCCCCCACGGCACCGAGGGGAACGGAAGGCCGGCGTTGTCGCCGGGCGTTCGACGTCCGGTGACGATTGGCGGGTCAGGGACCGGAACCCCTGCGCCGCTGTTACCGATCACGAGGAGGCACGGAGTGAAGCGTTCAAGCGCATACCTGGCGGGAGTGTTGGGGTTCGGGGGAATGCTGCTCCTGGCCAGCAATTCCACCGCACAGGCACCACCAGCAGGCGCGGCACCGCCGCCTGCAGCCGGTCAACCTGCACCCGGCTCGGCGGCTCGACCGACGATTGCCGTGTTCAACATGGCCGCAGTCATGCGTGACTACGGCAAGGCCAAGTATCAAGTGGCCATGCTGAACAAGAAGCGTAACGACATGTCGAAGGATCTGATGGCCTGGCGAGCGGAGTACATCAAGCTCCAGCAGGACACGCAGAACCCGGCGGTCGTCGCCAGCGTCAAAGAAGAGAACGGCAAGCGCATGGTTGCTCTGGCACGCCAGATCGAAGACAAGGATCGCGATGTGAACAAGACCCTGAACGAAGACGCGACCAAAATCATCTCGCAGCTCTACGACGATATCAAAACCGTCGTGGACAAGACCGCCGAGATGAACGGTTACCACATCGTCTTCGCCTACCCAGACGCGGTGACCAAGGAAGAACAGGACAGCGCGATGGTGAAGGAGCTGAAGCTCAAGCCACCCGCGGCATCGCCCTTCTACGTCGCCAAGCACGTGGATCTGACAGGGGTTGTGATCCAGACGCTCAACGCCTGGTATCCATCACCACCGATCCCGGCCGATGCTCAACTGCCCTCGTCGGCACCTCCCGCCGCGAAGCAGCCATAGACCGGGTAAACATTGCGGGGTCCGCGTGACGATAACAGTCACGCGGGCCTGTCGCGATTATCGAGATGGGCCAGCGGCGAGCGACACCAGGGATGTGGATCGAACCCCGGCAGGATGCCGGAAAAGGCTGACCCCGTGAGAGTGATTGGCTACCGTTCCCAGCGGACGCTGGCGACTGACGTCAAGATTGAAGGCCGTGGCTTTGTCACCGGCGCTTCTGTCCGGGTTCGCCTCAAGCCCGCTCAACCGAACACCGGAATCGTGTTTCAGCGAACCGATCGCTCCGACACTTCCACCATTCCCGCACACGTCGCATTTGTTACCGACACTCGCCGCCGCACTACGATTGGCCTCGCCGCTCACAGCGTGACCCTGGTCGAGCACCTGCTGGCGACTTTTGCCGGGTTGCGGATCGACAATTGCGTAGTCGAAATCGACGGCCCCGAGCCTCCCGGACTGGATGGCTCCGCGGCCGGGTATGTCGCGGCCATCGCACAATCGGGTGCGATTGAACAACCTGCTCGTCGTGAAATCTGGACTGTTCTCTCGCCTGTCGTGGCATCTGTCGGCGGCGCAACCATCGGCATCCATCCTTCGACGGAGCCGGGTTTGCGAGCAAGCTACCTGCTCGACTACGGCGTGTTCAGCCCGATTCAGCGGCAAATGTTCACGCTGGATGTGGAACCCGGAACATTCGTACGTGAAATTGCCATGTGCCGCACGTTCGTGACCGAAGGCGAGGTCCAGGGGTTGCAGGCGCAGGGAATCGGCCGCCACCTCACGACCTCCGATTTACTCGTCTTCGGCCCGAATGGCCCGATCAACAACCGGATGAGATTCGCGGACGAACCGGCTCGTCACAAGGTGCTCGACATGCTCGGCGATCTGGCGCTGTGCGGGTTCGATCTGGCCGGGCATGTCGTGGCCTACCGTTCGGGCCACGCTCTGAATGTTCAGTTAGCTTTGCGTCTCGTGGCGATTGCGGCAGGCAAGTGCAAGTCGGAAAGACAGGATTACCGAACGTCCTCTGCTCGGGCCGCATGACATTGGCTCGTTCCGACCACTTGAATTTACGACGATCTGAGGCTCACATGACTCGCTTGCGAATGGCTGTGATCGGTGTTGGGCATCTCGGCCAGCACCACGCTCGCATCCTCGCCGGGATGCCGGATGTCGAGTTGATCGGCGTGGTCGACGCGAACCTCGAACAGGCACGAACCATCGCCGCGAAGCTCGGCACCGCCCCGTTCGACGACTTCAAACCGCTGCTCGATCGTGTGGACGCAGTGAGCATCGTCACCCCGACGATCCACCACCACGCTGTCGCCAGTGCGTTCCTTCGGGCTGGTGTCCCCGTGCTCGTCGAGAAGCCCGTCTGCCGAACCGTGGCCGAGGCGGATGAACTGATCGAACTCGCCGCGAAGGCGAACCTCCCATTCCAGGTGGGGCACATCGAGCGGTTCAACCCCGCGTTCGAGGAACTCTCTCGCCGCCCGATCCGACCCAAGTTCATCGAAGCCGAACGGCACGGGCCATTCACCGGCCGCTCCGTGGACATCGGGGCCGTGCTCGACCTCATGATTCACGATCTCGACTTGCTCCTGTCGCTCGTCGGTTCGCCGGTTCGGAACGTGTCGGCTGTCGGCGCGGCGGTGTTCGGCGGTCACGAGGACATGGTGAACGCCCGCCTGGAATTCGAGAACGGTTGCGTGGCGCACGTCACCGCGAGCAGGATCACGAAGCTGCCAAAGCGTCGCCTCCGAGTCTGGGCACCTGAGGGGTATGCTGGCATCGACTTCGTGACGCGGAAGCTCACTCTCGTTCAGCAAAGCGAGGAAGTTCGTGAGCACGGGTTGAACGTCGAACACCTCGACGCCGCGGCGAAGGCACGGCTCAAGGATGAGGTGTTCGGCCGCTACTTGCAGGTGCTCAATCTGGATGGCGATCGCAAGGGCGATCAGCTTACCGCCGAGTTGAAGCACTTCGTGAACTGCGTGCGAACCGGGAACTGCCCGCGGGTCAGCGGCGAGGATGGCCGTAACGCGCTGGAACTTGCGGAGCGCGTGCTGACCGCGCTGCGAAACCATCAGTGGAACGGCAACATCGAGGGGCCGCACGGCCCATGTGGACTGCCGCAACCGGCGGGTTACCTCTTCACGCCGATGAAGATCTCTCACCGTGAAGCTGCGTAAGATCAATCCGTTGCGAGCCACGGAGTTTATCCCCGTGGTGCCTGGAGATGTCAGACACCACGGGGGTAAACCCTGTGGCACGCCAGCCAACTCATAGCGGTAGTGAGCCGTCGTCGTTGCCGGCGATAAACGCCGCCTTATGGCGCTCGAACGCCTCCCGTCGCGGTGCCATGTACGCCTTCAGTTCCGCGAAGCTCCACGGACGGTAACCGCACGCATCCACGCCAACGTCCTTTGTCAGCATCGCGGGTTTCTGCATGTCTTCGCGTTCCAGCCGACCGTGAACGTGTCCGTAGAAATGCCAGCTTCCGTGGAACGCCCGATCCCAGCTTCGCATGGGGTAATGGTTCAGCCAGATCGGCTGCCCTTCCACCTCGATCATTCCCTGATCCATGCAGTCGTTGAACGCCGGCGCGATCTCCGATTGATCGTGATTGCCCCACACGAGATTCACGGTTCGACAGCTAATCCGGTTGCGGTAACGCATCGCGTCGGCGAGGCCACCCCAGCAGTAATCGCCGAGAATCCACAGCGCATCATCAGGGGCAACGAGAGAGTTGATGGATTCCAGAAGTGAGTTATCGTGCCGTCGAACGGTCTCGGGCGAGATGCGGATTTTACTTCGCGGATCATCGCGCGTGGCGGCAAACTCTTCGGGCGACAGGAACGGCCGCTGGCAATACTTGATGATGTTCCCGTGCCCGAAGTGCGTATCTGCGGTGAACCAGACTGGCATATTTCACCTATTGTCTGAGGGTGGTTGTTGTGGTTGGTTGAGATAGACACGGGACGGGCCTATGTGGTTCGCTCATAGACCCAGCACCGTCACCCCACAAACAACCACCGACCAACAACAACCCTCAGACGCTACTTTCCTTCCGTGACGCGAATGTTCTTGTAGCTGATCGGGCCGAACTCAGCGCGGAGTGTGAGTGGTCCCTTGTCGCCCTTCGTCTTCTGCGTCGCGACCTTTTCGCCATTCACGAGGAAGTCGGCCGAGCCACCCTTCACCACGATTTCGAGCTTGTTCCACTCGCCCGCTTTCACGCCCTTCACGTTCTCCTTGCCGCCAACCTTGATGTCGAACTTCGTGCCCAGCAGGAGGGTATCGTTGTTACACCCATCGCCAGGCTTGAAATCGTAGCGGATCGTGAAGTCGCCGCTCAGCGGAGTCGTGGTTTCGATGTACCTGTCGCCCTTGATTTTCGGGTCGATGACCAGTTCTCCCTCCGATACCTTGAAGCGGCCGGCAAACGCCTCGGTTTTGCCTTCAAGAGCTTCCGACTTGCCGTCCTTGCCGGCAGCCTTGGTTTGCCAGCCATCAAGGTTCTTGCCGTTGAAGATGAGTTTGTAACCCGGTTCGACCTTGAAGTCGTCGGCAGCAACGACAAGCCCGGCGGTGAACAGGAACGCAATGCATGGCAGCAGACGCATGGAGAGAACCTCTGTTGTTGAGTCTCGCCCGCTTCCTCGTCTTGAAGTCTCACCCGGTTCCGCAGAGCCGGAACAGGCTTGACCTCGACTTGGAATAGGCTCGACATAGGTGAGTGCGAACTCACGGTGGGAATCCGACGGTGAGAAACACAGAGTACCGTAGAACTCGCGAGGATAACAGGATTAACCACAGAGAGGGTCCAGACGCTGTGGGTAATCCTGTTTTTCAATTCCAGACGGGGTGCATATGATGAAATAAACAAGCTGTGTCAGTGGGTTCACCCTCCGCCACATAAAAAACAAGGGAGCTTGACATGCCTGCCATTCTCGACGACATCTCGGCGGAAATCCTCGATCTCAAGAAGAAAATCGGCGCGACCATCCTGGCCCATTACTACCAGGAAGGCGAAATCCAGGCACTCGCGGACGTCACCGGCGATAGCCTGAAACTCGCCCGTGAAGCCACCAAGGTCGATTCACCCGTCATCGTGTTCTGCGGGGTGCTGTTCATGGCCGAAACGGCCAAGATGCTGAACCCCTCGAAGAAGGTGCTGCTCCCCGATCTGAAAGCCGGGTGCAGCCTCGTGGATGCCTGCCCAGCCGACAAGCTCGAACGCTACCAGGAACGGCTCCGCGCAAACGGGCACAAGTTTCAGACGGTCTGCTACATCAACAGCTCCGCGAAGGTGAAGGCACTGTCGGATTGGGTCGTCACATCCGGGAATGCCGAGGATGTCGTGCGGAACAAGGTGCCCCAGGGCTACGAAATCCTGTTCGTGCCAGACAAGCATCTCGGGGCATACATCAAGGACGTGACCGGCCGCGACATGATTCTCTGGGACGGCTCATGCATGGTTCACGAGATCTTCAGCCTCGGCGACCTGCTGAAAATGAAGAAGACACACCCCACCGCGAAGACGATCGCCCACCCCGAGTGCCCCGCGAACATCCTTGGCCATTCGGATTACGTCGGCGGCACGGAAGCGATGATCAAGCACGTTGGCGGGTTCGCGGCTCCGACCGAGTTCTTGGTCGCGACGGAAGCGAACATGATGTGGGAATTGCAACGGCGGTTCCCGCAGCACACCTACCTTGGCGTCCCGGGTGTATCGTGTTCCTGCAACAAGTGCCCGCACATGGCCCGCAACACGCTGGAGACGGTTCGCGATTGCATGAAGTACGGGAAGCCCGAGATTCTCTGGCAGCCGGAGTTCGACAAGGCGAAGGAAGTGCTCGCCCGCAGCCTGCTGAACCCACCTGTGGCGGTGACCCCTGTGGTCGAAGACCACCCGCACGGAGATTGAACCGATGGCCACGAAAACGTCGAAAGCACCGAAAGCCGCCACGAATGGTGTGTTGCCAACAAGTGAAGTTCTCACGCTTGCGGAGGCGGCTGCGTTTCTTCGTGTGCCGGAAGCCGGTCTGAAGGCCGACGCCGTTGCGGGCCGCATTCCTGGCAGACTCGTCGCCGGCGAGTGGCGGTTCGTGAAAGCGACGCTTCTCACATGGCTTAGCGTACCGGAATCGCCACCGGCAAAATCGTCGAAGGAACGAATGCTTGCTCTGGCGGGAGTCTGGAAAGACGACCCGACCGTTGACGCGATGGTGGCGGAGATTTACGAGCGACGAAAAGCGGATCTGGTTGGAGGAAAGTAACCGGGATGTTTCTCCTCGACACAAACACCCTCTCGGACTTCTTCAAGGATCACGAGAGGATTCTCGCACGGATGGATGCTGTGCCCGATGATCAAGAGATCGTGACGTCGATCATTTCTCGCATCGAGATTCTTGAGGGTCGGTTCGCCTCCATCAGGAAGGCAGCGAATCGGAAGGAACTTCTCATCGCTGCAGATCAGTTGAGGGTTGATGAGTCACGACTTGCAACCATCGACATACTTCCAATGACTCAAGAAGCGGCCGACGAATTTGAGCAATTGCTATCCAACAAAAAGCTCAAGAAAATAGGCAGGCCTGACCTTCTGATCGCGTGCATCGCCCTCGCAAACAAAGCCATCTTGGTCACGCGAAACACCAAAGACTTTGTCGCCATCCCTGGGTTGCCGCTCGAGAACTGGGCTGACTGACGTATCACAATCTGACCACACCCACCAGTTCTTCCACGTGCGCGGCTGGAATGCCAGCGATCCCGCGATTGCGTGATACTCCTCACCTCCACTTCAAGTATGTTCTAGAGTTGAGCTTGCTCCCAGATTTCTTCGTATCGCTGATAGTATTTCATCAGGAGAATTCCGTGGTTCGCTCCCCGCGCCAGCGTGGTTTCACGCTCATCGAATTGTTAGTTGTTATTGCCATCATCGCGATTCTGATCGGGTTGCTGCTTCCCGCCGTGCAGAAGGTACGAGAAGCTGCCGCGCGATTGAAGTGCTCGAACAACCTGAAACAGTGGGGCATCGCCATGCATGCCTACCACGATGCGACCAGTTCCCTCCCGATTGGTGCGAACACCACTCCGCGACACACCTGGGTTGTGTATCTGTGGCCATACATCGAGCAGTCAGCCATCGCCTCGCAGTATGGCAACACTCAGACCCAAAACTTCTGGCTCGCGCCTGCGACCGTGAACAGTTCGATCGTCTCGCCGTGCGCGTCACAATCTCCGGTGTACTTTTGCCCGAGCGATCGCGTGGGGGCGTACTGGAAGGGCGACATCTACTGGCGTTCCCGTCTCAACTATGCCGTAAACTGGGGGAACGTCTTCAAGACTCAGGCAAGCGCCACCTCCAAGGCCCCGTTTGGGTGGACCGGCGGAAGCGGTGCCTCACCCTGGCGAACCAAGATCACGGACATCACCGATGGAACGAGCAACACCCTGCTGTTAGCCGAAATCCTGGTGGCGAAGGTGGACACGGATTACGACGGACGCGGGGATGTATTGAACGACGAACCCGCGTTTTCGAGCTTCGAGTTTATGACGATCAACACGCCCAACTCGTCGGTCTCGGATAACAATGTGTGCGTGACGGCGAACGACCCACTGATGCCCTGCACGGGAACGGGTGGAAATCCTCAGCAGGCTTCGCGGAGCCGGCACACGAGTGGTGTGAATGTGGTGCTTGGCGACGCCAGTGTGCGGTTCTTCCGAAACGCGACGCCCCAGGCAAACTGGCAGGCCGCGGGAACCATGAACGGCGGCGAATCCCTCCCCCTTGATTGATTCATCTGGAGTATTGAACCATGTCGGTGGCTCGTCTTGGATCGGCAATCGGAATGTGGGTTGTCCTGGGCCTGATCGCGGGATGCGATGGCGGCAGTAGTGATCTGGGAGACATCAGCGGAGCGGTGACTTACGACGGCAAGCCTGTTGAGGATGGAGCCATCTCGTTCATTCCTATGGATGGCAAGTCGCCCACGGCTGGGGGAACCATCAAGGACGGGAAGTACACCGCGACCAAGGTTCCCGTGGGGACGACCAAGGTGAGCATCACCGCTGTGAAGATCGTCGGCAAGAAGAAGGCGTACGACGCACCAGACAGCCCGGAGATTCCGATTACCGAATCGCTGATTCCGGCGAGGTACAACCACGCATCCGAACTGCGATACGGCGTCAAGGGCGGAACGCAGACCAAGGATTTCGAGCTGCCGAAGTGATATCTGGCGAGTCAAAGTCTATTGGTGGGGCAGGCATTCTTGCCTACCCCACCAATACAATACCAAGGCTCAATGTGTTCTGGTGGGGCAGGCATTCAACGGCGACCTTACGGTGCGCCGCTCGCCAAAATGGCGTCAATTCCAGCGTGCGACTTCGGCGAGCGCACGTGAGAGCACCTTCTTCACGTCGGGCGTATCATCGGCATCGGGCACTTCGTTGAGGTAGTGCTTCAGGTGATTTACCGCGGGGTTCGCACGGTTCGCCTGTACCAACAGCAGGCCCAGATCGCGGCGCTGATCCGGGTCGTGTGGCAACAGTTGAACCAGTCGGCGGGCGACTCGCGCGGCTCGCAAGTACGATCGGTCCGCGATGTACGCTGTCTTCAGGTTGTTCAGCATCCGCTGCACAAATGCCCCGGGCGAAGTCGCGGCCAGCGTGGACGGAGTGACATCGAACGGTTGGCCCGTGATCGCGGTAACGACTGCCTCGCACGCTTCAACATCGAGAAACTGGCCGCCGTTGAACGGATCGAAGATCACCTCGTTCCCGACCGAGTCCACCGATTTGGCGATGAAGTGCCCCGGCAGCGCGACCCCCACCACATTCAGCCCGGCACGATTGCCAACGGCGATCGCCAGCAATGAGAGCGTGATCGGCAACCCGACCTGGCGATCGAGAACCTTGTTCAGGTAGCTGTTGCGAGGGTCGTAATAGTTCGAGATGTTCCCCGCGAAGCCGCTTTCTTCGAACAGGAATGTGCAAAGCTCGGCGGTGCGGGTGGAAAGCGATCCCGTGAGCCGGGGACGAACTTCCTCGGCAAGTCGATCGATGCGGCGCAAATAGGCTCGCGGACTCATCTGGGAGTATGCATCGCGAGCGATCAACAGGGCTACCCGAGCGAGATCCACAGGGTGATTCGGATTCTCCGCCAGGGCCCCCAACACGGTTGAGAGCTTCATGTAGGCATTATACCACGTGGCAAGGGCATAGGGGGTAGGGGAGAGGGGGTAGAAAGCGAAACCTGGCGAGGGGGTAGAAAGCGAAACCCGGTTGATCCCCGGGGCGTGACATGTGGCACATCGTTCTTCCGATCTAACCTCTCTCCCCTCAGATGGGTAGAAAGCGAAACCCCGGGGTTGGTCCCCGGGGCGTGGCATGTGGCACATTATTCATCCGATCTATCCACTATCCCCTCTCCCCTATCCCCTCGTTCAGGCGTTATACCCAATCAGATCCCAGCCCTTGCGGTACTCACGGCGGATGAGCGGAGCGGCTTCCTTGATGTCGGCCGTGGTCTTCTCGCCGTCCCAGTTGAAGGACTTGCCGGTGCGGATCGCGACGTTCCCGAGGAGGAACGCGGCCGTCAGCAACCCGCCGTAGTCGAAGTTCGCCAGTGCCATTTCGGGCTTGTTGGCCTTGATCGCCTCGACCCATTCCTTCTTCTGGCCGCCATCGCCGCCGTTGTTGCTGGCCAGGGTCTCGGGCTTGCTGCTGCCGTTGGTCACTTCGCCGGTGCTGAAGAACACGTCGGAGCCGTAGTCGCTAGGCGAGTACGCGATCCCCTTGGTGCCGACCAGGATGGAGCCGCTATCAACAAGCCCCTTCTTGGAAAGCCCCGTGGCCTTCGCGACCAGTTCCTCGGGCGGCAACACCTTCTTGCCGTCCTTCTTGCCTTCGTACCAGTGCAGCTTGAGGGCCACCATCTTGTCGCGGGCCGGGAAGTCCATCGTGACGTGCGCGAAGCTCGGGCACGTCAGCGGGTTCACGTCGCCAGCTTCGGCCGACAGCTTGGTCGGGTGAGCGAGGTTCAACCCCATGAACGCCATGTTCGCGGTGTGGCAAGCCATGTCGCCGATGGCACCGGTGCCGTAGTCCCAGAAGCCACGCCAGGCGAACGGGTGGATGCCGGCCGCATATGGTCGGTCCGGGGCCACGCCCAGGAACGCGTCCCAGTTCACGGTCTTCGGCGCATCGGATTCTTTCAGCGGGGTCTTGTCCGTAACCTTGGGGGCCTGCGGCCAAATCGGTCGGTTGGTCCAGACGTGGACTTCGGTGACATCGCCGAGGGTGCCAGCGCGAACAAGTTCGACGGCTTTCCGCAACCCGTTGGCGGCTGTGCCCTGGTTACCCATCTGGGTACAGACCTTGTTCTTCTTCGCTTCGGCCCGCATGAGGTGTGCTTCGAACACATCATGGGTCAGCGGCTTCTGGCAGTAGACGTGCTTGCCGGCACGCATGGCCAGAACGCTGGGGAGGGCGTGGTTGTGGTCGGGGGTGCTCACAGTGAATGCGTCGATGTTCTTGAGCAGCGAGGCGTCGTCGAACAGTTTGCGGAAGTCGGAGAACGTCTTGGCGTTCGCCCACTTCTTGGCCTTCGGGGCGAGCTTGTTCTCGTCGATATCAACGAGCGCGACGACTTCCATTAGTTCGCCGGCCTGATCGATGTCGCTGGCACCCTTGCCGCCAACGCCGATCCCGGCAACGCGGAGCTTCTCGTTCGCGCGGAAGATGCGTGCCTGGGAAACAGCCGGGGCCAGGTGCAGGTAGCCGATGGATGCAGCCGATGCGCCAAGCATCTGGCGGCGCGTGATCCGACGAGCCATGAGAGAGGTCTCCGTTGTAGTGGACTGGTAAGCGGGGCGGTGAACGCCGGGCGGGTGATGAGATGAGTGTAAACACGACGATGCTGCGGGGCAACGAAGAATCACCGGAAGACCCAGTCTGACACGTCCCGGATCTCCACCAATTCACGACACAATCTTGCGGAACCCATCCGTGCGGGGGTGGCAATCGTCGGATACTTCGACACGAGATACGCAACACTCCAAGAGGGTTTCACATGGGTACTCGGTATGCGGCAATCATCGCGGGATTGTTCTTCTCGGCATCGGTGTTGGCGGCGGAAGGCGGTGGGAAGCTCAAGGTGGTGCCGACGAAGCTGTTCGCGGTCGAATCCGTGAAGGTTTCGCAAACGAAGGACGGCAAGCAAAAGATCGTGGCCGAGTTGACGAACTTCGAGAAGGCGGCCGCGCTGCCGTCCGAGGGTCCGTTCGAGGTGTTCGTGAAGCCGAAGGGCGGGATCCCGGTTCGGGTGGCCGAGAAACTCACCGTGAAATCCACTGAGACACACGAACTGAAGATCGGCGACCTGCTCGGTTCCGTGGAAGTGTTCGGCGATAACTTCGCGCGAGCGGCAACGGTGGTGCTCACGGACCTGAAGGACGACGGCCCCGGCGAGAAGGGACACGTGGCGATTCAGGTTGCGAAGGAATATCGGGTCGAGATGGCGGTGCCGCCGGGGATGTACGCGGTGTGGGTGGTGCCGGACAACGGCGCAAAGCCCCAGAAGGTGGTGGAGAACGTCCGCGTGCAGGCAGGCCGGAGCACCCGGGTCGGAGATTGAAGCCGCCAAGGAATAGGCGCGCAATAACTTCCCGTTCTCCGCTTCTTGGTATTAACCTCCCCCCTTGTGTTGTGGGGGAGGTCGGCGAGTCTTCGAGCCGGGTGAGCCGGGTGGGGGGTAAGGTTATCCCCTCGGATGGGCTATCGCTTACCCCCCACCCGCCGCTCCGCGGCGACCTCCCCCACAAGGGGGGAGGTTAAAACTCCGCCGCTTCGCGGCGTGATGGTATTCTGTGCCTGTTCCTAACCGAGAGGGTGTGCGCGAATCACGGTAGATCGGAGGGTGAGTCGATCGCGTGATTCGCGTAAGATAGCGGCAATCGCTGCTCGAACCGCAATCCCTCTCAACTTCACGGCGAGCCAATGGCAGAATCCCACGACCGCGAGCACTTCATCCCTGTCCGAGCCGCGGATCTGGTCAATTTTCTCTGCCAGGATTCTGGACCGCTCCACACTCAAACAATGTCGCCCGACGAACAGACCGCGTTCCGCCGGTTCGGTCGCAGCGTTGTCGGGCACGTTCACGCCAGCTATCAGGCCGAGATTCGCCAACTGAAGGAGACATACGCCGCGTTCGATCCCGACGCCGACCCCAAACCGCTCTCACCCCCCAGTGCCGAGGAGCGGGCCACCGTGCTGGGCAAACTGTTCGAGACATTCATCCACCTCATGGAGCGGGCGAACTACGTTCGGCTCACCCGCGACGAGATGGAAGCGGTGATGGCCGGTGCCAGCGAATGGGGCATCGACATGGACATCCCGTGGGATGCCTTCGAAAATGTGGAAGTGTTTTTCCGAGGCAAAGGATTCGGGAAGCGCACACACCGCCACCCCATCTATCGCTGGCGGGTGAGCGAAGTGAAGGTGCCCACATTTGCTCGCGTTGCCGTCATCTTCAAGCAACAACCCCACCGACGACTCGGCCCCGATGCCGACACCCAGAGCGTGTACCTGAAGCTGTTCAAGGACATTCCGCAGGTCGATATCGAGATGCTTCTCCCCGGTGGGCGGATCAAGATGCCGAGGCTGGACCGGCTGAAGCTCGGCGGCTCCATCACGAGTACCGTCGGGTACGTCGTCTGGAAACTGTGGGATAGCCTTTCCTCGATCAGCGGAGCCATTCTGGGCGGGAGCATCATGGCACTTTATGGGCCAATCGTGCTCATCGCAGGCTACGGATACAAGACGTGGTACAGCTTCCAGGTGTCGCGGCAAACGTACACACTGCAACTGACGCAGAGCCTGTATTACCAGAACCTCGACAGCAATGGCGGGGTGATGTTTCGCCTGCTCGATGAGACCGAGGAGCAGGAAGTTCGCGAGGTGCTGCTGGCGTACTTTTACCTGTGGCGATACGCGGGCGAAAACGGCTGGACGACCGCGGAACTCGACGATTACGTCGAACTCGATCTGGAACGACGACTGAGCCTCGATGTCGATTTCGAGATCGGGGACGCCATGCGGAAGTTAGTGGCGGCGGGCATCGTGACGGAAACCGAGGGTCGCTACCGGGCAGTGCCGCTCACAACAGCCCAGGCACAACTCGACCACCTCTGGGAATGCTACGCTCACGCCGATTGAGTCCGTGAGAATCTATACTCTGTCTTCATCTCCGCGTTCTCTGCGTTCTCTGCGGTAAAACTCTGAGAATTTGCCATGTTCCCCGAATCGCTGCTGGCCGATCGCACCAAGGCCATCGAAATCTCCGGCATCCGGAAGATCTTCGAACTGGGCAAATCGCTCAAAGACCCCGTGAACCTCAGCATCGGGCAACCACACTTCGATGTGCCTGAACCCGTGAAGGCCGCCGCGAAGGCCGCCATCGATGCTGGCCACAATGGCTACGTCGTCACGCAGGGGATTCCCCAGCTGCGCGAGAACCTGCTGGCCGATGCTCAGACCCGGTTTCCCGGGCAGGAGCGAGATGTCGTCGTGACCAGTGGCACCAGCGGCGGCTTGCTTCTGGCGCTGCTCGCTGTCGTGAACCCTGGTGATGAGGTCATCACACCCGACCCGTACTTCGTCGCGTACCCGAACATGATCGCGCTGGCCGGCGGCAAGATGGTCGCCGTGGATAGCTACCCGAACTTCCACGTTGATCCCGACAAGGTGAAGGCGGCGATCACGCCACGGACGAAAGCGATCATGATCTCGACGCCGTCGAACCCGACCGGCGCGGTCGCGCACGCCGAGGCACAACGAGCCATCGTGGAGCTGGCCGAGGAACGCGGCATCCTGGTGATTAGTGACGAGATCTACCGGGCGTTCCACTACGACGGCCCGGCGATCAGCCCCGCGAGTTATGGCGAGAATGTGCTGGTGATCGAGGGCTTCGGCAAAACCTACGGCATGACCGGCTGGCGACTGGGATGGGCACACGGACCGAAGCGGCTGATGCAAGAAATCGCGAAGATGCAGCAGTTCACGTTTGTCTGTGCGCCCAGCATCGTGCAGTGGGCTGGAGTGGTCGCGATGGACTTCGAGGTCTCGGGAATCGTGACGGACTATAAGCGAAAGCGCGATTTGATGGCAGACGGCTTGCGTGGGCACTACGAGTTCGAGTTGCCCGGCGGAGCGTTCTACCTGTTCCCGAAAACACCGTGGGGCACCGGGACCGAATTCGCGACCGAGGGGATCAAGCACAATCTCCTGGTGATCCCCGGGGGCGTGTTCAGCGCGAAAGACACGCACTTCCGCATCTCATACGCGGCGAGTGACGAGACGCTGCATCGCGGCATCGAAGTGCTGAAGCGGATGGCGAAGCGCGGATGATGGGCGTTGGCGAGCCACGGGGTTTATCCCCGTGGTGCCTGGAGATGTCAGAACCCACGGGGGTAAACCCCGTGGCTCGCTGGATCACTTCATGAAGAGCCGGGCCGCAAAGAAGGCTCCGGCCATCAGCAGCACGACCACGGCAATCAGCCCCCACTGATTCACCGCACCGCCGTCACCACCTCCGCCGCCGCCGCGTCGCTGGTTCCCTCGCATGGAACTGCGGGTCGGTTCTTCCTCGGCCCATTCTTCCGCTTCTGGTTCATCCTCGACAGGCTCCAACGGCGGTGCCTTGGCGCGGGGTGGTGGTCCGCTCGATCCTCGGGTTGGCATCTTCGGCATGGCACGCGGGTTATCCATCCCGCCTCGGGGAAGCGGGCCGCCGGTGTTGATCGCGTCGTCGTCTTCCTCGGCAGCCGGGGGTAAATGGAGCGTTGCCCGGCTGGGTCCACTCGAGCGTTGTGGCGGTGGTGGCGGCGGGGCAGATCGACCTTGAGCGGCCGCTGCTCCACGACCGGGAACCGGTGGTGGTGGTGCTGGGTTCGCGCGATTTCCGAACGCAGGCGCGGGTGTCGCGGCTGGGGGTTTCGTTGGAAGGCTCGGCATCTTGGGGGCCGACCCGGGTCGGCCACCGGATCGGTTGCCCAGTGCGGGCATCCCACCGCTCGATCCGCCGCCTCCACGTGCTGCAGATGCTGCACCGGGGACTCCGCCAGGGACCGCGTTCGGGTCGCCGACAAACGGTTCCAGTGCCTCGACCAGTTCATCGCACCCGCTGAATCGTTCTTCCGGGGTCTTGGCCATCAGCCGGCGGATCACTTCGACGAACTCATCCGGCACATCCGGCGCGAGTTCCTGGATCGGCATCGGCTCCTTGGTCTGGTGAGCCATCATCTTCTCGACCGCGCTGCCTTCGGGAAACGGCACACGACCGGTCAGGCAGTAGTAGAGCACGCAGCCAAGGCTGTACTGGTCGCCAGCCGGAGTGCGGTTGGTCGGCTCCATGATGCTTTCAGGGCTGGCACAATCCAGACCGCTGGTGAGCGTATTCGCCGTGGACATCGTATCGACGAGGCTTTCACCTTCGTTTTCGACGAGCAGCGAACCGATCCCGAAGTCGAGCATCCGGGCCTGATTATCCGACCCGATCATGATGTTCGACGGCTTCACAAGGCCGTGGAACAGGGTGTTCTGGTGGGCATCCGTCAGCCCTTGCGCGATCTGGAGACCGTACAGAGCCGCGAGATTCGACGGGAGCTTTCCGTTGTGCTGAACGATCGACTCGAGGGTCGTTCCTTCAACGAGCGGCCAGACGAGGTAGTGCAAGCCACCGGCGGTGCCGACGTCCATGAACGGGACAACGGCGGGGTGCGAGAAGTTGGCGAACGATCGCACCTGTCGACGGGCGAGGCGGACGTTCCACATGCTTCGCCGTGGGAGCACCTTCACGGCATAGAAGTTGGCGTCGTTCTTCGAGCTGGCTTTGTAGACCTGACCCATGCTCCCGGAACCGATGGCGTCCATGAGAACGTATGGCCCGAGGACAAGTCCTGCTGATTTGCTGTTGAGCACCCGCTCGGCCTGGAATCCGGTCAGGGTTCCGTGGCTGACGAGGTACTCCGCGAGTGCGGGCGCTTCTGCGCGAGGATTCTTCCGCAAAAATTCCCCGACAATCGTGTCGAGTTGGCCGCGGTCGATCAGGCCACTCCGGCGAAGATCCCAAACGAACCACTCACACGCGCCGAGGTCACCGGTCACCATGATCGGGGTCATCCTTCGGAAGGGTCGGGTTACTGCAAACCGGATGGGCGCAAGCCAAATCCGGGTGCATCACTCGAACGGGTGTACTCTGGGCACGAAAAATTAGGACGGGAAATAAGCCTGTCAAACCTATGAAGGTCTGAATTCAGGCCCACCCCTACTCGCTATCCTGTCCAACGCGAACCAGACTCTCAATTCCGCGTGAATTCGTGGCAGGGCAAGGCTTTGAAATTTTTTGGCGAATCTGCCCAACCTGATTGTTTTTAATCTGTTCCATGCTTCCCAGGAGCCGTTACAGTCGCTCTCAGTTTCAGGCCCTCCACGATTCTTATGGAGGGTTGGTCTTGGTGGGGCAGGCCTTCTTGCCTGCCCAAGCGATGGCTGGCAGGCAAGAAGGCCTCCCCTACCAAACCACTTTGTTGCTTTCCCCAATCCTGGCGGAGTATCAGTTCTTATTGCGCGATGCGTGGCGATTACTGATTCAGTTCGCGAATCACGGCTACTGCCTTCGTAGCTGGGGAGGTACAGTCCCCATAATCCTCTCAGCCAGAATCGCAACGGTCGCTACCATAGGATAATTACCGTCTATCGTACTCGCGTTCGCTGCGGTGCCATCAGGAAATCGTAAACGCGAAGTCGGGATTTGTCGAGTGGTTGGTTCCAACAAGGATCGACCGTCCACAATTCGCGTTCCCGCTAGACTACTAAAAGCACAAACCGTGACCCGGTATCCCTCAGGGTTCTGCAATGCCTCTCGACCCCTACATCTCGTGTCCGTGCGGCAGTGGGAAAAAGTTCAAGTGGTGCTGCGCCTCTTACTATCCCGAAGTCGAGCGTGCGTTGGCCCTTGAGCAGCAGTCTCAGCACGAGGCTGCTCTCGCCGCCATGAAAGAGCTTACCAAAAACCACGCCGACAAGGCGGCCGTCTGGGGATATTATGCCCAGTTCCTTTACAACTCGGGTCAGGGGGAGAAGGCCGAGGAGGCCGTCTCACAAGCGCTCAAGCTGAATCCGAACTTCGGCATGGCCCAATTCCTCCGGGCGCAATTCCGGGAGAACGAGGGCGAACTGATCGGTGCCCTGCTCCTCTATCGTAAGGCAGCCGAGGGTTACGACCCCGAGGCACACGACGCCCTGACCAACGTCTACCTCAAGATTTATCAGCTCGAAACGATGATGAACCGCCCGGTGGCAGCACACGCTGCCCTGGAGCGAGCCGTTCACTTTCAGCCCGGGGTCGCGGAACTTCGGGAGCAACTCGATGGCGAGTTTGGCGAGGAAAGCCCGCTGCCTCTCGCAGTTCGCAAGAAATACACATTCCGTCCCACGGCCAAGCCGCTGTCGCCCGCACTCGCCACCGGGAAGCTCAGCGATGCCCGCACGGCATTCGAGCAACTCACCGCGTTGACCCCTGACGATCCGGCTGCGTGGTTCGATCTGGGCGTTGTTCTGGCCTGGCTGGGTGAACAACCCCGGGCCGTTGAAGCGCTCCAGAAGTCGATCGACCTGGAAACCGACGACCACCGGGCTGAAGAAGCCGGGGCACTGATCGAAGTGCTTCGTTGCGGGCACGGGATGGAAGCGGATGCGGATCACCTCGCCCACGGCTTCATCATGCCGATTCGCGAGGCGAACGCCGTGATGCAAATGCTTCAGGCCTGGGGGAAATCCGGGAAGCTCCGCGGCGTCCGCAGCGATCAGGAACGCGGCGTGATCATGGGAGTAATTGTCGAGGAGTTGCCGTCGCTCCTCGCGGTCGGAAGCTCCACCCTGGCCCGGATCGCGGCCAAGCTCATCGTTGCGGGCGGCGCGATCCGCGTGTCGCACCCGAACCGGGAATCGTCCGCCAGGGTGGCCGACGAGATCCGGACACTGCTGCAACTGGCTGTCGAGGCACCGCAAGAAACCACGACCCCGATCAGCTTTGGCGATGTGCCTCTCGAAGCGCTCGCACAGCCGATCCAGACGACCGACCTGACGGTGACCGAGACCAAGCTGCGCGATCACGCTCGGAACTTCTTCGAGAACGTCTGGATTCACCGTCCGTTGAAGGCACTCGCAGGGAACAGCCCGCTCGACGCGGTGGGGAGTTCATTGATCCGCAAGCGAGTCTTCGGTGTCGTCAAGTTCGTGGAAGATTGCTTCAAGGCTGTCGAACCGCACAAGCAGGTCGGCGAGCAACTGATCCCAATCGATGTCTACAGCTTCGATGCCCTGCGGCACAAACTCGGTCTCGAGTACATCACCGCCGATCCGCCGAAGGTGAATGTGCCACCGGAACCAATCGCGGCAGCACCAGCACCGACGCCCGCAGTCAGCGCGCCAGCGCCTGCCGTGGAAGCGAAGCCCGCAGCCCCGGCGGCTCCCGCGAGGCGCGAAATCGCAGCAATGAACGCGGGAGAACTCGCGGGCTTGGATCTGGCCGCACTATCGGTGGATGAGCTGGAACAGGCCATGCGAGCGGCACTGAAGCTCGACGCGAAGGAACTGGCCGTCGCGTTCGCACAGGCGGGCGTGCTGAAGCCATTCGACCGGTCTAAGCCGGACCGTTACCCGCTCTACGCGGCAGCAATCACGGGGGCATCGGTCGCAGGGGAGTTGGCGAAAGCCGTGGAACTGGCCGAGCAGGGCGAGAAGTACGACGCCGAGCATAACGGCGGATCTCGCGGCGTCGATTTCAGCCTGAAGCGAGCGCAGTTGTTCGTGAAGATGAAGGACGTGGACAAGGCAGTGGTCGCGTTCGACTCGATCATCACGCGGCACCCAGACGAGGGGAAGTTCTACACGGTTGCCGCGGAAGAAATGCTGCGCCTCAAGAGCGGCGCGAATGCGCTGAGCTTCGCGGAGCGTGGTCTGGCGAAGGCGAAAGAGCAGAACAATCGCGATCTCCAGGGGCACTGCGAGGAACTGATTGGCGCTGCGAAGCGAACGACGTGATGTTGACGAGCGGCGCACCGTGAGGTCGCCGCTTACCAATCGTCTTGAAACCCCGGGATTCCCCCGATTCCGCTTTATCCCGGGGATCGCGGCGCGAACAATACAGTAGATAATGGGTCTCTTGAATAACGGGAGAATCTGGAAACACCCGTTCCGGGAGGGCGTCCGATGTTCGCACTTATGACCTGGACTCGCTCGCTGCTCGCCACACTGCTGCTGCTGACGGTTTTCATCGCTCCGGCCGTGGCGACCGCGCGTCCGTCCTCACCACTGAGTCGAACCACGGAAGTCGATCGCACGCACCCAACAAACCGGGATGCGGGCGAGGATCAGCCACCGGCGGGCAGCCCGGAACTTGGGATTCTACTGATTATCGGGATTGTCGGGATTTTCATCTTCATGGTGTGGTTAGTGTCTCGTGTGAGCGACGACAGCTCCCCCCGCGGCGACGGTTCGATCATCTAACCGACTCGTTTCAGTCTCCAGGTTGGAGCCTGAAACGGCCGGTGTTCGAGAATCCGGTTGCCTTCGCACGTCGCACAGCTACCATCTACGCGGTCGGCTAGCAAAAGTCCTACTCCCATAAATGGAGCGTCTCATGTCCGCGTTTTACGTCGGCGAAGGTCTGGTTATCGAAGGCAGCGATCTCGACAATGTGGCCCACATCGACCTCATGATCGGGCCGAAGGAGGGGCCGGTTGGGGCCGCGTTCGCGAACGCACTCGCCAACCAGAGCGCGGGCCATACGAACCTGCTGGCCGTTGTTTCCCCGAACATCCAGGCCAAGCCAGCGACCGTCACCGTGACCAAGGTCACGATGAAGAAGTCGGCTCAGGTTATGCAGATGTTCGGACCAGCCCAGGCTGCTGTTGCTCGCGCTGTCGTCGATAGCGTTGTCGAAGGCATTCTGCCGAAGGACAAGGCCGAAGACTGGGTGATCGTTTGCGGCGTGTTCATCGCCCCGAGCGCGAACGACAACAAGAAGATCTACAAGAACAACTACGAAGCTGTGAAGCTCGCGATCAAGAACGCCATGAAGAAGACCCCGACGATCGACGAGATCATCGCCAAGAAAGATACCAAGCACCCGTTCGAGTGACCCCTCGTTTCGCTTAGCCGCGACGCGGAGTCTGCGAAGCGGAGCGTTACACCTGGCACGCTCCGCTTCGAAGACTTCGCGTCGCGGCTAAACAGTTCCGGTGAAAACATGGCCGAAAAGGCAACGATCCTCGTTCAGCTCGACACCGATCCTTTGCCCAGTGTCTTCGACCGGGTTGTCGCGGTCGATTCCGGGGCACAGCATATCTTCAGTTACGGCGGCGTCACGCCGGAGAATGTCACGTCCCTCGTTCACGGTTGCATTTTCACACGCGGCATGAAGGACTTGCACCAGACGGCGATCTTCGTCGGCGGGTCGGATGTCGCGGCCGGGGAAGCTCTGGTCGCGGCCGTGAAGCAGGCGATGAACCCGTTCCGCGTGTCGGTGATGCTCGATTCCAACGGGGCGAACACGACTGCCGCGGCTGCGGTTCGTGCTGCCTCCCGGCACATGGATCTCGTTTCCGCGAACTCGCTCGTTCTCGGCGCGACGGGGCCAGTGGGTCAGCGTGTTGTGCGGTTACTTGCCCAGGCTGGCGGCCACGTCCGTGTCGGTTCCCGGCAGAAGGACAAGGCGGAACAAGTTTGTGCGGCCGTGCGGGCACACGTTCCCGATGCGAAGCTGGAAGCGGTCGGCGTGAGTACGGCGGCGGATGGCCCCGCGGCGCTCGAGGGGCGAACTCTGGTGATCGCGGCTGGCGCTGCCAAGGCGGTGCTGCTGCCGAAGAAGATCCGCGACACGTGCAAGACGCTGAAGGTCGCGATCGACCTGAACGGCGTTCCGCCGGCCGGGATTGAGGGGATTGACCTGTTTGATACAGGAATCGACCACGCGGGCACGACTTGCTACGGCGCGATCGGTGTTGGCGGTGCCAAGATGAAGCTGCACAAGGCGGCCGTCGCGAAACTATTCACCGCGAGCAACCTGGTGCTGGACGTCGAAGAGATCTACGAGCTTGCTCTAGAAATGTAGACAACCGGGAGGACTCAGGTCCCCCCGGTTGTCAAGAATGATTACCGATTACCCGCGTCTTGTAGCCGGGGTCTGCGACCCCGGTTCACCTTCGCAACACTGAGATCAGCCTCACAGACGCCAGCTCCTGCCACTCGACTTACTTCTTTTCCTTCACGACCCACAGGTGGAGCTTGTATTCGTCGCCGTCGGCACCCTTCACGTCGATGGTCTTGTCTGGTGCCCAGTCGCCCATCACGAAGCGGTGCGACACGATCCGGCTGCCTGGCTTCAGTTGCTTCTCCAGAACCGGGCGCAGCAGGTTGTTGAACTCGTTGCCCATGTACAGAAGAACCACGCTGGCCTCGCTGTAGTCGCGATCCTTGAGCGCGTCGCCCTCGATGATTGTGATCTTGCTGTCCAGCTTGGCCTTCTTCACGGCATCGCTCGCCTCGGCGGCCTTCTTCGGGTCGATCTCGATACCAACGCCCTTCTTGGCACCCTTCTTGATGGCGGCGATCAACATGCGGCCGTCGCCGGGACCCGGTTCGTACACGACATCGCCTTCTTTCACACTGCCGAGCTTCAGCATCTCATCGACAATGTCTTCCGGGGTGGGAACCCAGCGAATCACGGCCTTGTCTGGATTCTTGGGGTCGGCCTTCGTGAGATCGACTTCGATGAGGGCACCACCCTTGAACTCGACCGACTTGGTGCGGGTCAGGACGGTGTAGTTGTTCGGCCGCCACGTGACGCTGAAGGTGTACTCGTATGCCTTGCCGAGATCCAGGTCCGGTGTCTCGAACTCGCGAACGGTGCCGGTTGGCTTGGTCGCCTTGCTTTCGATCTGAAGCTCTGCATCATCCTGCGGAACAGTGATTTTGAGCTTCGATTTGGCCTTCTCGGCCTTCTTATCCTGGGCGGTGCTCACGCTGGAGAAGCCGCCGGAAAGGAAGCACAAGGCAAGAGCCAGCCCGAGCGTACGGGCGGTGCGAACCGCGAACATCGCAACTCCTCGAAAGTGAGAACCTGGGAGGGAAACGGGTATGGCGAGACACAGTGTCTACGAAAGGAACTAGCCACGCAAGAGCCGTGTGGCAACCAGCGGGCAGTTGCAGTTACGGTTTGGTGTACGCCGGGGGAGCGAAACGGGTACGGCCAACCCGGGCGTTTCCGCGATTGTGCGGGCCAAGACGTGGGATAACGAGTGCAAGCGTTAGCGTGTGGATGTGGCCAGCACGGGGCTTTCGCTGAGGTTCACTTCGCGGAAGCGGATGCCGGTTGAATCGTAGAAAATGATGCGGTCGTCTTCGCTCGACCACACGGCACTGGTTCGCAACAGACGCGGCCCCTCGACGTGAAAGATCAACCCAACGGCTCGGCCCCGCTTCTGAAGCGGCGTGCGAAATAGTGGCGTCTGCACCGGATCCAGCGAGTCCTTCTCGCACAACACCTGGCGAACGAACGCCGCGAGGTCTTCAACCCCCGCACACGCAACAACCGCTTGCGACATCTCGCACTCCTGCATACCGGCGAGCCACGGGGTTCATCCCCGTGGTACGTTCGAATCCCCCCACACCACGGGGATAAACCCCGTGGCTCGCCTGCTGGTAGATTTCGACATGCCAGACGGGGAGTTACCGGAATCCGCGTTCGAACGACGGCCCTGGCACGAGAATGTGTTCCGACTTTACCAGTCGTGCAACTGGCGCAGGGCCTCGTAGAGCACGATCCCCACGCTTGTCGCCAGGTTCAGGCTTCGCACCGCACCCGTTGGCATCGGGATTCCGAGCATCGCTTCGGCGTACTTCTCCCGGATGCTCGTGGGCAAGCCCTTCGATTCAGCCCCGAACAGCAGGCAATCACCATCCGAGAACTCGGCCCGCGTGTATGGCCTGCTGCTCGGCGTTTCGACGCACCAGATGCGGCCCACAGTTGGCTCGAATTCCTCGAACGTCACGTGCCGGACGACATCGACCGCGTCCCAGTAGTCGATTCCCGCACGCATCAAGGAACGATCATCGAGCCGGAAGCCGAGGCGGCCGATGAGATGAAGGCGGGCACCCGTTGCGGCGCACAACCGGGCGACATTGCCGGTGTTCGGCGGAATCTCCGGCTCCCACAGCGCAACGTGCAACATCGACAACTCCGGTCGTGATGGTCGATCGAATTGTACGACGGCTGACGCGCCCCACACGGCAAAACCATCCGCTTCATGGGCGAACATCGGTTCAGGTTCGGCGTTCCACACGGGACAATGACGGGTAGATGTTGCTTGGTTTTTTCCTGGGACCGCGGGCATCTTGCCCGCTGCTGAACAGCTCCAAATGCTGAGGAGTAAATCCGATCGCACTCGACTCGACAGCCATTGCGGGCAAGATGCCCGCGGTCCCAGGAAACCCAACCATTCGCATCTGGGGGGTAGCAGCATGACAGCGACGACCGAGGAACCCATCGCACCCCGTTTCCGCCTCGATGCGGTCGCGTTGACGCTGTTCGCGGCGGGCGGGGTACTCGCAGCGATGGTGACCAGCTACCGCCCGCTCACCGGAAGCGAAAACCTGCTCGGCGAGTTCGGCGACGACGCAGCCGCGATGCTCGTCAATGCGCTCGGCTGGGCGTCGGCCGTGTTCCTCACCGCGTGGTTCGTGCTCACGGGGTTGCTGGTCGTGAACCGGTCGCCGGTCCGCTTCACGGCACGGCTGCTCGGTTGGGCCATGCTCACCGCGTGTGCCGCGACTGCCGCCGACTGGTTCGACGTGGGATTGCCGCAAGCCTCCGCTGCGGGTCGCGGCGGCTCCGTCGGGGCCTACCTGCGATTCGGCCTCGAAGATGCCGTGGAACAGCAGCCGGCACAAATCGCACTGGGAACCGGCGTGCTGATCGGTCTAGTGTTCGCGGCGGACTGGCTCGTGGTCGGTATATTGCGAATCGTGTGGGCCACCGTGCGAGGCATCTGGAAGGCGGCCGTGTGGGGGAACGATCGCGTCGCCGACGGAAGCTCGCACGTGATCGCCGGGCTGGAAGTCGCCGCGAAAGCCGTGAAAGCGGCGGTTCCCGCTGTGCCTGCTCACACTCCGAAGGCGGAGGAACCCACCCCCGCGACCGATTCCGCACCGATCATCACGACACTGCCATTCGTCAAACCGAAGCAGCCGGCACCAGTTCCGGTTCCGACGCCGGAGCCGACGAAGGTCGAAGATATCCCGATCCACGTTCACACGGAGCCGGCCAGTGTGCCGCTTGTGCGTGCCGCGCCGCCCGCACCCCTCCCGATTCCGCCCGAGCAGCCCGCGGCCGCTCCGTACCAGCTTCCGCCGCTGTCGTTGCTCAAGGATGCGCAGCCGTTCCCGGTCGAGGATCACGAGCAGAAACTCCGCGACATGGCGGCACTGCTCGAAAAGACGTGCCTCGATTTCGGCATCAAGATCAAGGTCGTCGGCATCCACACCGGGCCGGTCATTACGCAATACGAGGTATCGCTGGAAACGGGCCTGCGGCTCAACAAGGTCACCACGCTGGCGGATGATCTCGCGCTGAATTTGCGGGTGCCCAGCGTGCGCGTCGTGGCTCCGCTCCCGGGCCGGAACACCGTCGGCATCGAGGTGCCAAACGAGATTCGCCAGACCGTGCAGCTCAAGGAACTGGTCACAGCCCTGGCGACGACACCGAAGGTGAGCAAGTTCCGCCTGCCGCTGTTCGTCGGGAAGGACGTGGAAGGCCGCCCGCTGGCCTACGATCTGGCGACGATGCCGCACCTGCTCATCGCCGGTAGCACGGGGACCGGGAAGTCGGTTTGCTTGAACACGATCATCGTGAGCCTGCTGCTCACCCGGCGTCCCGACGAATGCCGGATGATCCTGATCGACCCGAAGAAAGTCGAACTTCGCGACTATGCTCGCATCCCGCACCTGATGACGCCGGTCGTGACCGAGGACAAGAAAGCCGACGCGATCCTGGCGTGGGCCGTGGACAAGATGGAGGAACGCTACGAGCTATTGCACCGTGCCCGCGTCCGAAACATCGCGGGATACAACGAACTGCCCTACGAGGAGATCGTTCGCCGAATGAACCCGGACAGCGTGGAGGAGATCGAGAAGATCCCTCGCAAGCTGCCGTATATCGTCATCGTGATTGATGAAGTCGGCGACCTGATGATGAAGATGAAGAAAGAGATCGAAGGGAACATCATCATGCTCGCGCAGAAGTCGCGAGCCGCGGGGATTCACCTGATTCTCGCGACCCAGAAGCCAACGGTGGACGTGGTCACCGGGTTGATCAAGTCGAACATGCCGGCGCGCATTTGCTTCCGCGTGACGAACCGCTCCGACAGTTCCGTGGTGCTCGACGAGAAGGGTGCGGAGAAGCTCCTCGGCATGGGCGATATGCTGCTGCTGCAAACCGGCGCGCTGACCCGAGCACAGGGCGCGTATGTCGATGACGAGGAAATCATCCGCGTGGTCGATGCCATCGGCACCGACACGCCGAACTACGACAGCGAGTTGCTAAACCTCAAGACCCGCGAGCAGAAGGAAGCCGGGGCATCGGACGGCGGCGGCGAGGTTGGCGAGAAGCTCCGCGAACGCGACCCGCTGTACGAGCAGGCGGTCGAGATCGTCATCCGCGAGCAGCGCGGCAGCACGTCGTTGTTGCAGCGAGCGCTCGGCATCGGCTACGGCAAGGCGTCGCGCTTCGTGGACTTCATGGCCGAGGATGGGATCGTCGGTGCATACAACGGCAGCAACGCGCGGCAGGTGCTCATCGCCCCCGACGAGTGGGAAGGTCGCAAGAAGGCCGCGGGGTGATGTTTAGCGGCGACGCGGAGTCTTCGGAGCGGAGCGCGTGGAGGTTAACGCGCTCCGCTCCGAAGACTCCGCGTCGCCGCTAAACGAAGGATCAGCAACCCCAGAGAAATGCCGAACAGGTCGATCAGCACGTCGGTCACCTTCCCGGTGCGGCCCAGGCCCATCGCGTCTTGCAATATCTCGCTGGCAGCGCCGTGCAGTGCCAACAAGCCCACCACCAGCCAAAATTGCCGTCGAGGGAGCGGTAGCCACGCGGCGAGCAGCGTGAGGAATGTGTAGCCACCGACGTGCGCAATCTTCGAGGCGATGAACTTCAGATCGAACGGAATCGCGTCGTTGAGCGATTCTGGAACCGGGCTGGGTTCCAGGAGCTTCCACGTCCACAATCCGAGGAACGTGAAGAACACGAGGAAGGGAAGTTTCGAGTTTCGCGTTTCGAGGTTCAAGTTCACGATTCCCAACACCAATGGCATGGCCCGAAACCCCAGATTCGACTCGAAACGTCAAACGCGAAACTCGAAACGCCGAGATTAGCGGTGTGACCCAATATCGCGGAGACGGGCTTTCAGGTACTTCGCACGGGCCGCGTTCCGCTCCTCGCCGTCGAGAGCGTGGCCGACCAGCTTCTGAAGGTGTGCGGCCTGAGTCTGGATGAACAACTGGTTCACCGCCGTCGCCGGCACATCGTCGATCAACCGCAGGTGAATGCCGAGTCGCACCACCGAAAGCAGTTCCATGGTTTCCTCGGCGGTGATCATTGTGGCACTACCGAGAGTCCCCAGCGCACGGGCCACGCGATCCTGCTCCGCTTGCTTCCGTTCCTTCAGCAGCACCGCACGGGCCTGCCGTTCGTACTGAAGGATCGTGAGGATCACTTCCTTGATCTCGCCGAGAATCTTCTGCTCCGACTTCCCGAGAGTGACCTGATTCGAGATCTGGTACAGATCGCCGAACGCCCGGCTCCCTTCGCCGTGCAGTCCGCGAACCGCGAGGTTGATCTTCTGGAGTGCCCGGAACACCTTGTCGATCTGCTTCGTGAGACCGAGCGCGGGGAGATGAAGCATCACGCTGCCGCGAAGCCCGGTGCCGACGTTCGTGGGGCACGCGGTCAGGTAACCGAACTGGGTATGGAAGGCGTAGGCAAGTCGCGTTTCCAGTGCGTCGTCGAGCTTGTCGATGTCGGTCCACGCATCGTCGAGGGCGAACCCACTGCGAAGGATTTGCAGTCGGAGGTGATCCTCCTCGTTCACCATGACGCTGGCGGATTCCTTGTCATCGAACGCCACGCCCCGCGGACCTTCGAGCACCGCCGCAAGTTCCCGGCTGATGAGTTGCCGTTCGACCAGGAATTGCCGGTCGAGCACAGACATGGCGGGAACGTCGTGGTAGTCCAGCTTGAATGGGAGTTCGACGCGAGCGATCGCTTCCTTGACCTTGGAGACGATTTCGGATTTCTGAGCAGGCGTAGCACGGCCGGTGAACGGGTAGTCGGCGAGGTTTCGGGCCAGGCGAATGCGCGTGGAGACGACCACATCCGACTCGGGACCGGTCCCGCGGAGCCACTCGCCCAGATTGGGGAGTAATGTATCGAGGTTCATCCGGCGGTTCCTTCAGTCCAGTTTCGAGTTTCGCGTTCCACGTTTCGAGTTTGAATCAGATCGCCTCGTCTTCCTGAACTCGAAACGTGGAACGCGAAACTATTGAGCAGTTTCCATCTCGCGAATCAGGTCGCGAAGTCGTGCGGCCTGTTCGTAGTTCTCGGACGCAATCGCCGAGGCCATCTCGGTTCGAAGCCCCGCGACCCGGGCAACTCGGGCCGCGTCTCGGGCCGCAGCGGGGAGCTTGCCCGTGTGAGCCGTTCCTCGGTGAACACGTTCCAGAAGCGGTTCAAGAACACTCCGGAACACGTCGTAGTCGTGCGAGCAACCAAACCGTCCCTCGCCCTTGAACGCAGCATACGTGAGGCCGCATTTGGGGCACTGCAGCGCGACGGGAACCGTCGCGCTGGGTGCGAACTGAGCGGGATCGGGAGCCATCATCAAGTTCACGAGCGCCTTGAGGTCGATGGCCTTGCCGGCAGTCTCGGGCAGCAAATCCCGCTCGCGAGCGCACTTCTCGCAGAGATGTGCCTCCCGCTTCTTCTTGTTCACGATGTCCGTCAGGTGCACCGTGGCCACATTATCGCAGAACATGCACTTCACGACGGGTCGCCCCTTCTGCGGAATCGCTTCACGTAGACAGTCCGTGTCTCCGCGTGTACTCCGTACCAAACCGTAATCTCGCCAACCGTCCCAAATCGAATCTCAAGCTGGCGAGTTTCGAGCATTTCCCTGCTCTCACCCCACTCATGGGGTTCGTGTGTGAGTCGAAAATCGAGTTCCTTCAGCCACCGAAGGAAGTCGTCTTTCTTCCCCTCCGACTTGGCCAGGTCCGCCATCCGATCCAACTCCTCCATCCGGGCTCCCGAGATGTTCACTTGAAAGCGCTTTGGTGGCTCGTTGATCACGGTATCACCCGAGTCGAGCTTCAATTGCGCGAATTGCATCGCCCAGTGTCAACCCTTCGGCGTCCATCGCTCGCAACTCCTCCTCCGTGAACGTCACCTTTTCAACGGCTTCTGGGCCAGTTTTGGTAGGGGTTTTGGAGTCGGTTTGGTTCTGGTCTGTTGGCTCGGTTGGCATTGGTGCCTCCTGGGTTATGTATTCACCAAGTCATTTCAGCTTGTCTCGAGTTCCTTGATTCGGTCGCGGACGCGGGCGGCTTCCTCGTATTTCTCTTCATCGATCAGCGTCTGAAGCCGCTGGCGGAGCTGGCCGAGTTCGGCCTGAGCGGTCGCGGTTCGTGGAGCACGCCGCGGAATCTTCCCCGCGTGGTGGGTTTCGCCGTGAACGCTTTCCATCAGGGGAAGCAGATCGGGCTTGAACGCATCGTAGTCGTGGGCACACCCGAAGCGACCGTGATTGCGAAATTCCAGGAAGGTGATGCCACACGCGGGGCACTTGGCTCCGGTCGCTGGTTCATCGTCCGATTGCGTGGGTGTGATGACGCCCGACTTTGCCTGCTTCTTGAGCTGCGGTTCGTGCAAATACTTCTTGGCGCAATCTTCGCACAGATGCACTTCCTCGAAACGTTCCTCCCCCAGCACCTCAGTGATGTGCAAAGTGGCCTGTTTCGGACAGCGTTGACACTTCATTACCCAGCCCCTGGCCACACGAGCTTTCCCGTGGGTGTGCGCATTCTACCAGTGACGACACGGGTTGTCAGTGGGGGTTACCGGTCGCGTCGGGCGGGGACGCAAGCCGACCTTGCTCCGAATCCCGAAATCGGGGTATCCTCGCCACGCCCATCGTTGCGCGAAGGATCGCACCATGACCGATTCACCCGAGAACGGGTTTCGCGATCGTCCCGTCTGGCTGCTCGGGGTCGTCGCTCTGGTACTCGTCCAGTGTGGGCTTGCACTGGCACTTTTCGGCCCCAATCGCAGCTGGAGCGCCGTCACGGACGATCGTCCCATTCTTTCAGGTCGGCACCCCTTGCATCTGTACCACGGCGCGCTCGGCGCTGCCTCATTCTACGCTCGCGGGACCACCACCTGTTACGATCCTCGGTTCCAGGCTGGGTTCCCGAAAACGCCCGTGTTCGACGCCGCGAGCCGGCCCGCCGAACTGTTCCTCGTGCTCGGTGGCGGCACCTACCGCCCGGCAGTGTACAAACTGGGCCTGTTCGCGGTTCTGCTCGCTATCCCCGTCGCGTTCGTGATGGCAGCTCGTGGAGCCGGGTTGCCAGCTGGGGCGGCCGTACTCGCAGGCATAATCGGACTGGTCTTGATGTGGTCGCCGCCCGGTCGCCACATGATCGAGGCAGGGCAACTCGACTCGCTCGGGGCAGGCTTGGCGGCACTCGTCTTCGTGCCCTGGCTGGCCCGGTACGCACGTACGCTGGAAATCGACGCCTGGCTCGTGCTCGCCGGAACCGCGCTGGCGGGGTGGTTCTTCAACCCCTTCGTGTGGATGGGGCTGACACCTGTCGTGGTCGTGTACTACCTGGTGTTCGCGCCACGGCACGGGCCGGGGTTTCACCTGGGGCTTGCGGGCGTCACCTTCGTGGGGATCACGCCGAACGTCTGGTGGATGGTGGACTGGGCGAAGTTCTGGTGGCTGCGACAGCCCGTGATCGGCGACCATCTCACGATCCCAGAATGGCAGACGCTTCTGGGCTGTGCGAACGATTATCCCGTTCTGTTCCGGTGCTTGCCGGGCTGGCCGCTTCTCGTGATCGGCGGACTGATCGGCGGTGTGCTGGTCTGGCGTTCGGGGCATCGGTCGGCAGCGGCAATGTCGATATTGTCCGCCGTGCTCGCGGTGGCAGTCGCACGGATCAGTGCCGCGTGGTCCGGGTTTCCTCTGGGTATCGCGGATCGGCTCATCCTGCTGGCTGCCAGTTTCCTCGTGCTACCGACGGCGTTCGGAATGTGGCTTGTGCTGGAACGCTGCCGGGCTACGGGAATCGCAATTGGAGTCGCCCTGGCCGGGTTGCTCGTGGTCGGGTGGGTCGATGGGCATCGTCGCCCGCTGGCCAACACGCTCGGGATCGCGAGTCGCCCACTCGTGGTCGGGTTCACGGCTGAGCAACGCGACATCATCACCGTGCTGAAGCAGCACACGACAAACGACGCACGAATCCTCTGGGACGAAACCACCGATGAGCGATCGGTTTGGAACTGGTCGGCGTTGCTGCCGGTGGCCACGGATCGCTCGTACCTGGGTGGCCTGGACCCCGACGCGGGGATGGAGCACTCGTATTGCGCGATGTGCGACCGCCAATTGACCGGACGCGGGCTGAGCGAGTGGGCCAACGCGGATCTGGTCGCGTTCTGTCGCTGGTACAACGTCGGCTGGGTGGTGGCACGCAGCCCGGCCGTGATCGAGCGCTGGGCGAAGTGCCCCCGGGCGCGAGCGATCGTTCACCTGATGGAAGGCGGCCGGCCCGTGGTGCTGTACGCCGTGGACCGGCCACATTCCTACGTGCTCTCGGGCACGGCAACCTGGCAATCGGCCGACTCTCGCCGCGTGGTGCTGACGAATGTGATCCCCAACGCCGAGGGCGAGGTGCAACTGAGCCTGCACATGATCGAGGGGATGCGGGTGTTCCCAAGTTACATCGAGGTGAAGGAACTGAAAGACCCCACGGGCCGCGACCCGATTGGGCTGATGCGAATGCGAGTTCCCGGACCCACGCCGCGACTCACGCTCACCTGGGAAGCACCGTAGTTTCCCCATGTGCCCCCTGGAGATTTGATTCCGGGCGAGATACCCACCCCACGTCCGGAACCATTTGATTTGTCCGGAAGAAAGTTCATCAGAGCAATTTCAGGCCCAGCAGCAACTCATTAACTGACGTGCCAGCAAGCAGATGGGTGATCTTGTCGTGGTACCGCTGGCAATTCCTCTCCGAGTCCTAATCCGAATCATGTGATACATGAACAGATTCACCCCACGAAGCAAGTTGCGAGCGGGGATATTCGTCCGCACGCTGCCTGACGCAGTTGGTTTGGTATTGGTGGGGCATTCTCGCCGGCCCCACTAATACCAAACCAACTGCGTAACTCCTCGGAAGATCGCCTCGGTTGGACCTTTCCACGCAGGTAATGTGGGTAATGCCGCCAGTTTGGGAGGGGGAATCGGCGCGAACCGCCAAATCGCGTTGACACGCCGCCCACGAAAATTTTAGGATGGAGGTGTCGATTGGGTTGTCAGTTACGTCCGATCGCGCGTTGGTCGCCAGAGGCGTTTTATCCTGTCGCGCCGCATTGGGTGTTTCGACACCACAGTTCGGCCGGATATTGATCCAGTCAATATAATGGATGGAATGTCCGCCCGGGACCAAGGCTCCCCCTCGCCGGGACGGAATCCGGAACTGCCAGGATGGCCACGAGTTCCGCACGGACGTGCATTGTCCGTCACCGTCCCACACGCGTCGTTATTCGATGCAAGGGAGTGGCCTCCTGATGAGTACCGCTGGCCTGTTGAACGATCGTCCAAAAACGGAGTTGGCCAAATTGGCCAGCCGCCGGGGCATTCGCGGTTGGGAGACGATGAACAAGGGGGAGTTGATTAAGGCTCTATCCCGACCTGTCACCGCCAACAAGCCCGGGGCCAAGGTGTCCAAACCGAATCCGACCAGCAAAACAGCCAAACCCGCAGCTCGCGCCGCAAAACCGGCAGCGCGTGTCGTGCAACCCGCCAAGCCGAGTGCCAAGCCGCTCCCCAAACCGGCCGCGAAATCCGCCGCGAAGGTGACTCGGCCCGCAGCCAAGCCTGCCGCTCCCGTTTCGCGAATTGCACCGGCTACCATTCCGATTGCCCCGGTGAAGGCCGCATCTTCGGCTCCAAAGCCCGCGAGCAAGCCGGAAGCCGCTTCCGCAAGCAAGAATGGCGTCGGGAAGGCTGCTCCCGCAAAAGAGACGCCCCGGGAAATGACCAAGCCTCCGGTCGGCGGACCGAGCAAGGATCGCATCTTCATCGCGGTCCCTGATCCGCACTGGCTCCACGTGATCTGGGAACTGACCGCGCAATCGGTTCAGCGTGCCGAGGCCGCGTTGAAGCAGGACTGGTACGGAGCCAAGCTCATCATTCGGCTGTCCGACGTGACCAGCCACGATACGACGAGCACCTCCGAGACACCGATCCGCGATATCGTGGTCGAGAACGACTGCAACACGTGGTACATCAACGTTCCGCAGCCACCACGGCAGTATCGCGCCGACATCGGGTATATCTCACGTCGCGGCGACTTCTTCCCACTGGCGAAGTCGAACGTCGCGACGCCTCCGAAGGCCGGAAGCTCCGAGGCACTCGACCCCGCGTGGAACCTGGGCGACGCCAAGCAAGCCGAGCGCACCCTGGCCCGGTCGTCGGGCTTCGAGTCGGCCGGAAACCCGGAGCTTCGCGAGTTCTTCGAGGAACGGTTGAAGCGGTCCCTGGGTGCACCCAAGGAAACCGGCTTCGGCAGCGGCGCGACCCCACCGGGAGCGCTCAAGAAGTTCTTCTTCGACATCGACGCCCGGCTTGTGGTTTACGGTCGCACCGATCCGACCGCTCACCTGACGCTTGGCAACGATCCCGTTGCGTTGAAGTCGGACGGCACGTTCGCGATGTGGTTCAGCCTGCCGGATAGCCGACAGATCATCCCGGCGGTCGCGACCTCCTCCGATGGCGTCGAAGAGCGAACCATCGTGCTGGCCGTCGAGAGGAACACAAAGTACCTCGATCCGATGATCCACGACCACATGAACGAAGTGTGATTGTCATTTAGCCCCCGGCTTGCCGGGGGCTGCTCTCATGACCTCATGGCCCCCGGCAAGCCGGGGGCTAAATTGTTCGATGCTCGATCTCCTCTTCCCCCTCGCGGATGAACCCGCAGCGCCGCCAGGCGAGTTTGTCCTCGTTCGCATCAGCCGTCGGGCGATGGCCACGACATTCGAAGTCGCCATTCCCGTTGGAACCCATCCCGAACCCATCGCCGCTGCCAGTGCCGCTCTCGATCTGATCGACGAACTCGAAGATCAGATGACCGTCTACCGCGATCACTCCGAAGTCTCACGCCTCAACGAAACCGCGTCCGATCACGCCGTTGAAGTGGAACCGCAACTCTACGAACTGTTCACGCGCTGCGCTGGCTGGACGCACGAAAGCGAGGGCGCATTCGACATCGCCACGGGCGCGATCATCAAGGAATGGGGCTTCTTTCGACGTGAGGGCCGCGTGCCGTCGCCACTCGAACGGATCGAGGCGATGCATCGCACGGGCTTCCGGCACGTGATGCTGAATCCCGAGACGCGAACGGTGAAGTACCGCGTGCCGGGGCTGGAGATTAATCTCGGTGCAGTGGGAAAAGGATATGCTCTCGACCGCGCGGCCCACTTGCTGCGTACAGAGTGGGGCGTAACCTCGGCGTTGCTCCATGGCGGCGGCAGCAGTGTGTACGCCATCGGTGGCCCACCGGGCGATCCACGCGGCTGGCCGATTCGCCTTCGACACCCAACGGACACAAGCGCTTCCCTGGGGACCGTATACTTACGAAATCGCGGTCTCGGAACCTCAGCGGCCACGTTCCAGTTCTTCGAGTATAAAGGTCAGAAGCTCGGGCATTTACTCGACCCACGAACCGGGTGGCCGGCACAGGGAATTGATAGCGTCTCGGTCACGGCATCGACGGCCGCGGAAGCCGATGCGATGTCCACCGCCGCGTTCGTGGTGGGCATCACGGGCACCGAGAGGTTGCTTCGATTGAAGCCCGGCCTTGGGGTGGTGTTGTTGGCTGACGCCGACCGCTCGCCTCGGACTTTCAATCTCGCCCCGGATTTGTACACTCCCGCACACGCGGACTGACCACATGAACTCTCCCATCCCGCTCGGCATCCTGTACGCGGGACTCGCCGGCACCGTTCTCGCCCTCATCGTCGCGACCGCTCAGCAGAAGTGGTCGTGCAAGGTCTTCTTCCTCCTCGCGCTGCGGCTGGCCATCGGCTGGCACTTCATGTTCGAGGGCTTCCACAAGATCCACTCGACCTACACCGGCCCGACCGAGACGAACCGGCCGTTCACGAGCGAGCCGTACTTCAAGGTCGCGCCCGGTCCACTCGGCGAGAAGATGCGGAAGAACTTCGGTGACCCCAACGTGGTCATCGGGAACCCGGTGAAGGCTCCGAAGGACATCAAGCCCGAAGCGTTCGACAAGCTCTCAGCTGCGGAGCAGGCCGCCGAGTGCCCGCCGAGCGTGGCCCAGAAGTTCGACGCGCTTGCCGAGCAGGCCCCCGCCGCCGTGCAGGCCATGAAGGACGACTCCGCGAAGCAACTCGCCGCCGCAGATGCCGAGGAAAAGAAGGCGATCAAGGCCGCCGACGACCAGGAAGCCGAGGCGATGAAGACGGCCCAAACGCCCCTGGAACAGAAATTCGTCGTCGCGAAGGCCGAGGAGGCTCGAACCGAAGCGAAGAAGAAGGCCGCCGACAAGCGGAAGGCCGCGCAGGCGCTCGGCTCGCAGTACGCCGACGGCACCGCACTCGTCACCGCCGCCAAGGCCACCTACGCCCGCTGGGTCTATGGCGTGGAGGGTCGCGACTGCAAGGTAAAGGGGATCAGCGGCGACGTCTCCCTGAGTGCCCCGGATCGGCTCAAGCACCTCGATTGGCTGCGGCAGGAAGTCAAGGCTGCCGAGGCCCGGCAGCGCGAGGGGCTCGGCAACGGGTACGGCATGGACGTGAAGCGGGTGTCGGAGTGGCGAACGGATCTGGTGATCGCCGAATCCGACCTGGCCCGCGATGCGTCGTCGTTCGTGTCGGAACTGCAACAGGTTCTCAACGGCGGGAAGGCCGTGGAAGAGCCGGTCGTCCTCACCGAGGGGCAGAAGCTCGACAAGTTCACGATGTGGTTCCTGGTCGTGGTTGGAGCTTTCCTCATGGCGGGTCTCTTCACGCGGCTCTCGTGCGTGATGGCCGCGGGCTTCCTCGTCATGACGTACCTCGCGTTCCCGCCGTTCCCGTGGTACCCGGTCGCGCCGAACACCGAGGGGAACCCGCTGTTCATCAACAAGAACGCGATCGAGTGCCTCGCCCTGCTATCGCTGGCGTGTATGCCGACCGGACGCTGGATGGGGATTGATGCCCTGATCTACCGCTGCATCTTCGGCAAGGAAACCGAGGTAACCGCGCCAACAAAGCCCGCGACGACGTGATCTTTCGCCGCATGCGGCTTCGCGGGACACCGCGAAGCCGCATGCGGCGAATACTGACAATACAAACTCACCCTCCCGGAGTGGATACATGGCTCTCGACCTCACCCCCGAACAAAAAGCGACCGGCAAGGCCAACTTCGAGCAGGCCGCGGGTGACCTCGCCCGCGACGGCAAGATGAAGACGATGGCCGTCGGTGGCTCGCCCGTCGATCCCCAGAAGCCCGACCGCCGCGACTTCATCAAGGTTGGGCTTGCCGCCGGTGCCGTGGTGCCGGTGTCGGCTGCGGTCTACTACGGCTACCAGTCGTGGAAGGGGAACAAGGCCGTCAAGATGGCCATGATCGGCACCGGCGACGAGGGCGGCGTCCTCATCGGCGACCACAACCCCGAGTTCAACGAGTTCGTCGCAGTCTGCGAGATCCGCCCGACGAACATGAAGCGAATCTTCGAAGGCGAACCGAACGGCCCACGAAAGGGCCTGAACAAGATCTACGGCAAAGACTCGGCTGCCAAGATCGCCAAGTACGACAACCTCGACTCGCTGCTGGCCGACAAGGCAAAGCTCGGCCTGGAAGCGGTCGTCATCGCGACCCCACTGAACACGCACGATGTCATCGCCAAGAAGTGTATGGACGCCGGGTTGCACGTCCTGTGCGAGAAGTTGATGGCCCGCACCATCGGCAAGTGCAAGGGGATGATCCAGTACGCCAAGGAGAAGGGACTGCTCCTCTCCATCGGCCACCAGCGACACTACAGCACACTCTACGCCCAGGCACTGGAAGTGCTCGACGCGGGCGTGCTCGGCGACGTGAAGCACATCCGGGCACAGTGGCCGCGAAACAACTCCTGGCCCTTCACGGCGACCGACGCCGAGAAGGCCAAGTTCGCAGCCGGCTTCGACATCCCGTACTACCGCGACGGCTGGTGTAAGCCGATCCTCAAGGAAGACGCCGACGCCCTGTCGCCCGAAAAGCTCAAGGAACTGGCGTTCGGCAACGTCAACGAGTACGGCTTCAACGACGTGAAGGAACTCGTCCGCTGGCGGCTCTACGACAAGACCGGCGGCGGTCTCATGGCCGAACTCGGTAGCCACCAACTCGACGCCTCTTCGATCATCCTCGGGCACGTTCACCCGCTCGCCGTCAGCGGCATCGGCGGGAAGTTCTTCTACGGCCCGGGCCGCAACGACCGCGAGTCCGACGACGGTGTGTTCGTCACCTACGAGTTCCCTGGCCCAACCCACCCCAAGGGAGCCAAGAAGGGGAAAGACGAGAACGACATCGTCATCGTGACGTACTCGTCGTTCAACACGAACAGCTTCGAGGATTATGGCGAGTGCGTCATGGGGAGCCGAGGCACCATGATCCTGTCGAAGGAAGCGGAAGTGTACCTGTACAAGGAGCCGGAACCGGGCAAGGCGAGCAGCGGCGGTCGCGACACGAAGGTCACCGTGACGACCGGCGGCAAGGGTGCCGTGATGACCTCGACCAGCACCTGGGGCGGCGGTGGTGGCGCGGCCATCTCGAAGGCACCGGGCGCGTCGGCGTGGGACAGTGCCGTTCGCGGCTACCGGACCGAGATGGAGCACTTCGCGTACTGCGTGAGGGAGTGGCAGAAGCTCGGCAAGCCGGTGAGCTACGAGAAGGACCAGTCGGGCCACCACCTGAAGTACGCGGACATTATCCCGCGTTGTCACGGTGAGGTCGCGATGGCCGACGCCATCCTCGCACTGACCGGGAACATGGCGATGGCGAAGAAGGAGCGGATCGAGTTCGAGGACGGCTGGTTCAACCCCGAGTCGGCGGAAGTCCCCGAGACGAAGCACGCGAAGAAGGCATAAACAAGAGGATTAACCACAGAGTCACAGAGGGCACAGAGAGAAGACAAAAGACAGAGAAAGAACTTGTGTTCAAAACACTGAATTGTCTCGGTGTTTGGTTTTCTCTCTGTGCCCTCTGTGACTCTGTGGTTAATCCTTCTTTTTGTCTGAGGCAGGGAGTTCCGCCACCCGGATGTTCCGGAACAGCAAGTCCGTTGTCGGGTCGTGTCCCTGAATCGAGATCGGCCCCTTCGTCGCACGGTAGCCCTTGCGGGGGTTCTCGTCTGCGGGGCGGTCGTCGGTCCAGTCCACTGTCTGGTAGCCGTTCACCCACGTCGCGATGTGCTTGCCGTCCGCGACCACGGTCATCGTGAACCACTCGTTATCGTTGCTGACCACCTTCCGCGCCGCGATGCGGCGATAGATCGCGCCTGTGCCGAAGTCCTTGGGCTTGCTGCGATCCTTGTCGATGTAGGCGTTCTGCACCTGCGCCTCGTAGCCATTCTGATACTGCCCCGGAATGCAGCGGAAGAAGAACCCGCTGTTCAGCCCGTCGCCGAGCGTCTTGCACTCGAATTGCAGAACGAAGTTGTCGAACTCCTTCTCGGTAACGAGGTCGCCCGGGCCGTTCTTGACCGACAACTCGCCATCCTTGCTGACTTCGAACTTCGACGCCATCCGCTTCGGGTCGGCCGCGTTGACCTTCCAGCCGTCGAGATTCTTCCCCGCAAACAGGGCCGACATCTCACCAGGCCGCAGTGCCAGTTTGGTGAATACAATTTGCTCGCCAGCGGGAACTTCGATCACGACCGGACCGGCTACGCGGGAAGCTTCGGGCGGCGCGGTGGGTGTCACGATGTTCACCTTTACCACACCCTTGAAGCCGAACTCGCGACCGCCGGGGCCGATGATGCGCCCGCCCTTTCCCGGTTGCCCGTCGGCCGTCTCGAACACGCGTCTCAGTGACGAAGCGGGGAACCTCACGGTCGTCGTCAACTTCGTGTCCTTCTGCCCGCCGACGATCAGCTTACCCTCCTTCACCGCGACGTCGCCCTCGACCTTCCAGCCAAACGTGGTTTCCCCGTCGAAGAGTTGAACGTAACCCTTGGCGAGTTCCTCGTCTGTGAGGGCGTGCGGCTTCGGCTTGTCGTCGGCGAACGCCGCGCTGGTGAGGAATATCGCGCACGTTGCAGCAAAGAACACGAGGCGCATCGGGGAATCTCCGTGGGAGCAGGATTGGCGTGGGAAGTCAGTGTATTCCCACAGGGAGTACCACATGGAACTGAAAATGAGAAGACCGTCGCAGTTTCATTTTGCACTCAGTTCGGAAGCGGTTACGCTGGTGGTATTGGGTCAAGTCTCGTTTTATTTCACTCTCGGTCTCCCACGAGGTGTGTCATGTCATCGTTACGACGGGGATTCACGCTCATCGAATTGTTGGTCGTGATCGCGATTATCGCGATCCTCATCGGGTTGTTGTTGCCTGCCGTGCAGAAGGTTCGCGAAGCCGCGGCACGGATGCAGTGCCAGAACAACGTCAAGCAAATGACGCTGGCCGCCCACGCCCACCACGACGCGTTGGGCAAGTTCCCGCCGGGCAGCTTCGGGCCGATGAACGGCAATTCGAATTTCCCCGCTGGCTGGGGCGACCCGAGTCACGGGAACAGCCTCCCGTTCGGTCACTTCAGTTGGGCCGCCCGCATCCTGCCGTACATCGAAGGCGGTAACCTGTACAACCAGATCGACTTCACGGTGCCAGCCTACGCGCAGTCGATCTTCGAGAACGGCAGCGAGCGGGGACCTGGGGGGAACGCGGCGAACCAGGCAGCGTCCGGGCTTGCCCCCAAAGTGTTCCGGTGCCCATCGGCCAAGCCCACGGCGACCGAAGGGCACTTCAAGGACTACGCGATCAACGCTGGCGACGGCACCGACTCATGCTGTGCCGAGCGGAACAGCCCGCACAATGGCATGGGGTGGGTGAACAGCGGTGTGAAGATGTCCGAAGTCACCGACGGCACAAGCAACACGTTCTTCATCCTGGAAAAGGCGAACTGGGCCAACCAGAGCTGGCTCGACACCAACCACGGGTGCAACCACTTCCTGTTCGTCCATCACCCGACGCAGGGCATGGTCATCGCCCGTGAGTACACCAACGGAACGCCGTTCCCGCCCAACACGACGATCTACAACAACCGAGCGGCGGTCGGCAGCCATATCGGCGGCATCGTTGTCTCCTGGGTCGATGGACGGGTCGGCTTTGTCTCGAACGGGATCACATTCTCGACCTACCAGGGGATGTTCACCCGCGACAAGGGCGAAGTTCTCGGGAACTACTGAATCGCTTGCGAACTCAGGAGAGCGTCATGTTCGCGTCCGGAAGGGCCGTGCGGGGGGGCGTGTTGTTTGCCGCGTTCACCCTGATCGCCGGGTGCAGCGACGGGCCAAAGATTGTACCTGTGGCTGGCACCGTTACGCACAACGGCAAGCCCGTTCCGTCGCTGACCATCCACTTCATCCCCGAAACCGGGCGGCCGAGTTGGGGCCTCACCGACGAGAACGGGCGGTTCACCCTGGAGTATGACGACCGCGTCAAGGGTGCGCTGGTCGGGCCACACACGGTCTGGGTTCAGTGGCGAGCGCGATCGCCGCAGGAGGAAATGAACCCGAAACTGGCGAACCGGCCGCCCGAGATGGCCACAATCCTGACCAAGTACGGTTCGCAGGAGAAGAGTCCGCTGAAGATCGAGATCACAAGCGCCACGAACAGTCTGGAAATCAAGCTGGATTGACGCGACACACACCCGCTCAGATAATAACAGAACCGACCGACAGACGGCAAGGCAAAAGGGCCTGCCGGTTCGTGGGGTGACTAATTCTGCGCGGTAGTTGACTGTCGGAACATCCTGTGCTGTCTCGCCCTGAAGGGTTCATTTCCATCATGCGACTATTCCGTCGGAATGCATTCACGCTCATCGAATTGTTGGTTGTGATCGCAATCATCGCAATCCTTATCGGGTTGTTGTTGCCGGCCGTGCAGAAGGTTCGCGAGGCGGCCGCACGAACGCAATGTTCCAACAACACCAAGCAGATCGGCATCGCTTGCCACGCCTACCACGACACCATTGGCACGCTGCCGCCAGCCGTGCTCATGAACACGTCTGTTGCCAACACGCAACGGTGGGACCAGAATTTCGGCCCCAACTGGGCGGTCCTGATCCTCCCGTACATCGAGCAAAACAACCTGTACTCCCAGGTCCAGGCGAGTATTCAGGCATACCCAACCACTGCGGCCGAGGCTGGCTGGCGGTCGATCGTGGGCACACGAATCAAGACGTATCTGTGCCCGTCGGACACAGGCGCGGAGATTGCTTGTACCCGTGCCAGCAATACCTGGGCTCGCGGTAACTACGGCGCGAACACCGGCCCGGGGCTGTTCTGGGCGATCAACAACACCGACGGCGCCGTGCTGAGCACTGGGGGCAAACTGACCGAGAACATCCCAACGTTCAGCGGCGCGGGCGGGTACTCGGGGCTGGCGTACGCCGGCGGTGGGATGATGGGAGTGAATACTGGCATCAAGCTCACCGACGTTCCTGACGGCACGTCCGCGACGATCCTGGTTGATGAATTGCGCATCGGCCCATCCGCGAATGACATCCGGGGGACATGGGCGATGGGCCAGTGCGGAGCCAGCATCTCAGCGGGCAATGGTCGCGCCGATAGCCCCGGGCCAAACATCAGCCTCGACGGGTACGACGACATCTACCAGGGCGACAACCGCCCCGACATTGGGATGGGAGCGTACACCTCTGACAGCAACCAGGTGACCGCCAAGAGCAAGCACACCGGTGGCGTGAGCACACTGTTTGGCGACGGGAGTATCCGCTTCATTCGCAACGGGGTCGATCAGCGGACGTGGTTCCTGCTTCACAGTCGCAACGACGGTCAAGTCATCACGGTCGACTACTAAGGGGTGAGATCATGTATCGCTTTCCCCTCTGGGTTCTTGGCATCGCGTTTCTCGCCGGGTGTGGAACGGAAACGTCTCGCGTCCGGGGGCAGTTACTCGATAATGGTCAACCCCTGAAACTCCCGGGAGGTTCAATCCCTCAATCAGTCGTTTTCGTCCCCATCGGTGCTGATGGCAGCGCCGATGGAGGGCGAATGTATTCGGCCCTCATCGGTCCAGACGGCACGTTCGAGCTGGTGGCCGCGGGTGGTTCGGTGCCCCCGGGGATGTATCGCGTTTCGCTCGACATCGTCATCCCGGGCAAGGCGGGGGAGCGGTTCAAGCCGTTCGCGGGTACGGGTTCGCCACTGCGGCGAGAGCTGAAACCCGGTTCGAACGACCTAGTCATCGATCTGTCGAAGCCCGAAAGTTGATTGGCTCGCTTGGTGGGCAGGCGTTTTAGCCCTGGAAGGGCGGCGGGCCACCACCTTTCCCTGGAACTTCCACGCGAGCCTGAGCCTGACCGTTTACACCCTTTTCATTTTGCATTTTGCAGTCAGTATTTTGCAGTTTGCAGTGATTCCCAATCGCAGCGAGATAGGGAAAAGCCGAGCCTGCAGCATCATTGCGACTGGTCTGAATGAGACTGCAAACTGCAAACTACTGACTGCAAAATGCAAAATGAAAAGCATCCCCGGGGCTGCGACAGCTTCGCTGTCTTGCCCCGGGCTATGTTGTCCACCCCATTCGGGGTGAAAACCAAGAGACGCTCCACATCGTTCGCATGTTGAGACCTCCGGTTGGTCACCCTTCACCGGTGAGGGGTCTTCCGCTTTCGCCTACCAAACACACAAATCGCTCGCTCACCCAACCCTGGGTGGGCTTTCTGCCTTCACGTTACAACTTTCCCAGAATTCCCGGGTTGACGCATTTGCGTCTGCTCGTCCAATGTGGTTAGATAGACCTTCCCGCCTCCCATGGTTTTGCATTCCTTCCCGATAACCTTCCCGCTTACCCCCCTTGAGCCAGTCCATGAGCACGATTGTCGAGAACGATGCAGCGATGATCGAGAAACTCCGCGATGCGCACCAGAAGTTGCGCAAGGAGATCGGCAAGATCATCATTGGTCAGGAGAAAGTTCTCGACGAACTCCTGATGGCGATCTTCTGCCGAAGCCACGCCCTGCTGATGGGCGTTCCCGGCCTCGCCAAGACCCTCATGGTCTCGACGCTGGCCCAGGCTCTCGATCTGAGTTTCAAGCGAATCCAGTTCACCCCCGACCTGATGCCGTCGGACATTACCGGCTCGGAAGTGATTCAGGACGACCCGGTGACCCGCGAGCGCATGTTCAAGTTCATGGCCGGGCCGATCTTCGCGAACATCGTGCTGGCCGACGAAATCAACCGAACCCCGCCGAAGACGCAAGCCGCGCTCCTCGAAGCCATGCAGGAACGCAAGGCGAGCATCGGCGGCGTCGATCACCCGATGAAAAGCCCGTTCTTCGTGCTGGCGACCCAGAACCCGATCGAACAGGAAGGGACGTACCCGCTGCCCGAAGCTCAGCTCGACCGCTTCCTGTTCCTCATCAAGGTCGATTACCCGACCGACGCTGAAGAAGAACAGATCATGCGGATCGGCACGTCGGACACGAAGACAACCGTGTCGCCCGTGCTCAACGGCGAGGACATCCTCGGATTGCAGCAGATCGTTCGCCGGGTCCCCGTGTCGGACAAGATCTTCCACTTCGCGAAGAAGATCACGCGCCTGAGCCGCCCGGGAACGCCGGAAGCGGCCGACTTCGTGTCGAAGTGGCTGACCTGGGGTGCTGGCCCTCGCGCCAGCATGAACCTGATCCTCGCGGCGAAGGCTCACGCCCTGCTGCGTGGCTCGAACCACGTTTCCGGGGACGACGTGGTGGCCGTGGCCACGCCCATCATGCGTCACCGGCTCATCCTGAACTTCGCCGCCCAGAGCGAAGGGATCACCATTGATCAGGTCATCAACGATCTGGTCAAGGCCGCAGCAAAAGCGACGGCCGCGTAACGTTTGAAGTTTAACGTTTCACGTTGAAAATCCACGTCAACGTGAACATTTACTCAATGTGTCCGGCGTGGAGGTTGGCACATGGCGACATGGACGCGATTTGAAGAGATCGATGCGTGGAAGAAAGCCCGCGAACTCAACAAACGCATTTATCAACTGACACGCCAGAGCTCGTTCGCAAAAGACTTTGGCTTGTGCGACCAAATGAGGCGATCTTCAGTTTCGGTGATGTCAAACATTGCAGAGGGATTTGAAAGAGGCAGTCGTAAAGAGTTCATTCAGTTTCTTGCATACGCCAAAGGATCGGCTGGTGAACTGAGAGCGCAACTCGTTGCTGCTTTTGATGCACCTTACATCGATTTGGCGACATTTGAGGAACTGACCGCTCTTGCGGTGCAAGTGAGTCAACTCCTCGCAGGGTTGATCAGATACCTGCAAAATTCAAACGTCGCTGGCCCTCGGCACTTAACCACAAACGACTGATTTTGCTTTTAACGTTAACGTTAAACATCAGACGTTAGACGAATAACGATGCCAAATTACCTACAGCCTGAAATCTTGTCGCGCGCCGAAGCCCTGGGCATGAAAGCCCGGCAACTCGTCGAGGGGCTGCGCGTGGGCGACCACAAAAGCCCCTTCAAGGGCTTCTCGGTCGAGTTCGTCCAGCACCGCGAATACGTCCCCGGCGACGACATTCGCCACATCGACTGGAAAGGCTACGGCCGTAGCGAACGCTACACAATCAAGCAGTACGAGCAAGAAACCAACTTCAGTTGCCACATCCTGCTCGATGCGTCCAACTCGATGCGGTACGGTTCCGGGGCCACGAACAAGCTTGAATATGGCAAGCTCCTCGCGGCATCACTGGCGTACCTTGTGGTTCGTCAGCGAGACTCCGTGAGCCTGCGGGTGTTCAACACGAAGGTTGTCGCGGAGTTGCCCCAGAGCAGCCAGATGGGGCACATCAACGCGATCACGAAGACTCTTGAAGCTCTGGAACCCCGCGAAGCAACGACCATCGGGCCGCTGCTCGATCAGGTTGCTGACCGCATCGGCCGACGCGGGATCGTCGTGCTGATCTCCGATTGCCTCGAAGAACTGGAACCAACGCTCGCCGGCTTGCGGCACCTCCGCTTCCGGGGTCACGAAGTGATCCTCTTCCACGTCCTCCATCCAGACGAAGTGCGATTCCCGCTCGACGGCAACATCCGCTTCGTCGGTTTGGAAGGCTTCGAGGAACTGCTGACGCGGCCGCACCTGCTTCGCCCCGCGTATCTGCGGATCGTGGAGAAGTATCTCGCGGATATCCGCCGGGGTTGCGACGGCAGCGGCGTCGATTACATGCAACTTCTGACCGACCGACCTCTGACGAACGCACTCGCGGAGTATCTCGTTCGCCGTCTGCAGGCGGGCCGACGATGACGGAGAAACTCGAAGGCGAGCAACCGGGTTCACCCCGGCTGGCCGAAACCCACGCAGTTGCGTCTGGCGAGCAGCCGGGTTCGCCTCGTCTGGCCGAAACCCACGGGGGTAAACCCCGTGGCTCGCCTCGGAAACTTCGGCTTCTCGGCGGCGTTGTCCTGCTCGGTGTCCTGGCGGGGTTCGCGACGTGGTACGCATTCATCCGTGAAGCGCAGCCGAGGAACGATCTCGAACGGTTCAACGGCGACTGGCAGGTATCCGTTGCGGGACGCGATACGCCGAACGTCGTGCGAGTCGAAGGTGATCGCTGGCAATATCAGGCCGGGCCGACCGATGGCAAGGCATACCGCCTCACTGTGAACGAGGCGGCCGACCCACGCGAGATCGAACTGGAGTTGATTGACGCTCCCAAACTCAAAGGGCCGGCGGTGAAGATTCGCGGCGTGTACGCGTTCGAGGGAAACAACACGGTGCGGTTGCGAATCAACCCCGCGACACTGCCGCGCCCGAAGACGCTCGACGATACCGACGCGATGGAATGGGTGCTGACCCGCGTGAAACTGCAAGAGGCTCCCGCACCTGGGAGGTAAAGGCTTCCAGGGGTTGAAACCCCTGACTATTCACGGTGACCCCGTTGGGGTCAAAACACGAGGCGGTTGACTGATATCTTCGCAGCCCCGAAGGGGCGACCGATAATAGCCAGGGGTGTTAACCCCTGGTGGCTTTCAGGGTTCCCCGCGATGCAGTTTCTGGCTCCGATGATGTTGGCTGGTGCGGCAGCGGTCTCCATACCGCTCGCGCTGCATTTCTTCTACCGCGCCCGGCACACGCCGTTGCCGTGGGGACCGATGCGCTTCCTCAAGGAAGCCATCGAGCAAACCAGCCGCCGGCTCAAGTTCCAGGAATTGATCCTGCTCTTGCTCCGGTGCCTCGCCATCATTCTCCTCGCGCTGGCGATCGCACGACCCGGGTCCGAGAACGTCTCGCTCTCGAACCGCGGCGATGCAGTCGATGCCGTGCTCGTCATCGACACATCGTTCAGCATGGGTGCCCGCGACAACGACAAGACACGCCTCGACCGAGCCAAGGAAGCGGCGCTCGCCGTCATCGACACATTGCCGGTGAACTCGTCCGTCCAGATCTTCAGTTGCTCCGACCGTGCCACGCTCCTCGGGCCAATCCAGAAGTTAAACATGGATCAGGCCCGGCAGGTGATCAACACGATCCAGATCTCGAGTCTGTCGTCGGACCTGCTGCCAGGGTTGGCGGAAGCGTTGAACACCGCGAAGACAGGCACGGCATCCGGGAAGGAAATCTACGTCTTCACCGACATGCAGAAGGAAGCGTTTGAACGGCAACAAGGAGCGGTGAAAGCGAAGTGCGAAGAGATCAAGGCGGCGGGCAACCTCGTGTTTGTCCGCTGCGGCGACATCAACCGAAAGGTACTGAACGTCGCCGTCGAGGATGTCACCTGGCACACCGAATCCATCCCGCACACGCGGACCCGTATCCCGTTTGTTATCACGCTCAAGAACACGGGCACAGAACCGGTCAAAGGGGTGAAGGTGTCGCTCGAACTCGACGGCAAGGCGGTCGAGAAGGACGCCGTGCAGATCGACCAGATCGACCCCGACCAGACGTTCCCGGTCACACTGACAGGCAGCCTGGAAAAAGCAGGGGTCAGCGTCGTCGGTGTGCGGATCGAGAACAACGATCTCCCCGGCGACGACGTGTTCTACAAGACGATCCTCGTGCGGGACAAGGTGCGCGTGCTGCTCGTCAACGGCACCCCGAAGCCCGAGAACCCGACCGGCTCGGGCGATCACTTCGTTCGCACGGCCCTCAACCCCGGCAAGATTCCGGACTACTACATCGAATCGGAATCGGTCGCGGCGAACGAGGCCAGCGCCAAGAATCTCGACGGCACCGACATCGTGTATCTGCTGAACGCGGGGATTCGCGACGACGACCCGATCGCCGGAATGTCGCACGAGTTTCTCATGGAACTCGGCAAGTTCGTGAAGAACGGCGGCGGCCTGGTCATCAGTTGCGGCGATCAGGTCAATGGCGACGTGTACAATAAAGTGCTCGGTTCCAAGGGGGGCGGCGGCTCGGAACTGCTGCCGTTCGATCTGGGGAAGATTCTCAACGCGACGGAAACGTCACCGTTCCACCCGGCCGCAGACACGGTGGAGGAAGCGTCGTTCTTGAACCGATTCCGTGCGCCTCCGTATTCGCAGGCACTCCAGGCGGTCTCGCTGTTCCGCATGTTCAGCGTGACGGAAGCCGGAGCTTCCGGGCGAGCACTCGTGCGGACGACGGGCGGACTACCGTACATCGCGTCGAAGGTGGTCGGTGGTGGCGAGGTGATTCTGATCACCAGCTCGCTCGACGAATCGTGGGGTAACTTCTCCTCCGATCCGGGATCGTTCCAGGTGCCGCTCGCGATCTTCACGGTCACGTATCTCACGGGTCGCAAATCCGCGAGTGGAACCGTCACCGCTGGCAATCCGCTTGTGTACTATCCCCCGCCTGAAGCGGGCACGGGGTTCGATCTGGTGATGCCGGCACCGCCCCGGGACAAGCTCCGCCCACGGGTGAAACTGGAGGCGGTCGAGGCCAACGGTCGGCGAGTGGTCACCGCGACCGATACCCTCGTCGCGGGCGTGTACCACATCGTGCCGCTCGGAAAGGGCGACGACAGCGGACCGGTCTTTACGGTGAACCCGGACCTGCGCGAATCGGTGAAACTGGCTGCGGCGTCCGATGACGATGTGGCGAACTACCTCGAATTCAGTCCGCCCATCGTGCAGGCGGGAGCAGACACCAACGCGGCCGTGACGCAACTCCGCACCCGCAGCGAGTGGACGGAATACGTGCTGGTGCTGCTGTTGCTCATCCTGGTGGTGGAAGCAGGTTGGGCGTGGGTTTGCGGTCGGGCGTGGTAATGTTTCACGTTTCGAGTTTCACGTTTCATGTTGAGATGCAAGATTGAAACTCGAAACTTGAAACTTGGAACCCGAAACTTGAAACGGTAACGGTAAAGCGGTGATCTTCATGTACACGGTGTTCGCGTTTCTTGGCTTCTCATCGCTGCAACTGCGGGGATCGTTCCCGGGGTTGATCGCGCTGATTCTCGGCGTTGCCGCTGTGGTTGCGGTGGTGGTGCTGTACGTCCGCGAGCGACCTAAGATCGCGCTCGGCCCGCGCATCATCATGGCCATCCTGCGCACGGCGATCGTGGCACTCGTCGCGTTCTTGCTGATGCGTCCGGTATGGGTGGATGAAGAGAAGCGTGACAAGATTCGGCCGGTCGCGGTGCTCATCGACGTTTCGCAAAGCATGGATAGCGCCGATCCACGACCAAGCCTCGACGATCAGGGCCGCGCCGCCATCGCGTTCGGACTGATCGACCCCGACAAGGGACTCCCCACGGAGTCGATCTCCGCATCGTCCGAAAAGTTGCTCGACCGACCGAAGCGAATCGAGGTCGCTCGCGCGGCGCTCACGAACCCGAAGATCGACCTGCTCAAGAACCTCGCCAAGGTCGGACCGCTGGAAGTGTACACGTTCGGCGCTCAGCGTGTTGGCCGCGATGCCGCGAACGAGGCCTGGTTCAAGAACCTCACCGCGACGGAGCCCAAGACGGCACTGGTCGAATCCGCATTCGAGTTGCTCAATCGCGACGATGCCGACGCACCCGCCGCGATCGTGATCGTCACCGATGGCCGCGAAAACGTCGGCCCCAAGAGCCTCGAAGACCTGGCCCGCGAATGCTACCGCCGCAACATCCCGCTCTCGGTGTACGGCGTCGGAAGCTCCGCGTTCGGCCAACTGCAAACGGCGTTCGGCTCTGGTACGGCCGACAAGAGCACCACGGGTGCCGCCCGTGTCGGTTCAGATACAGATGTGCCAAACACGCTCTTCGTGGACGACATCACGGCCGTGCCTGTTCGGTACACGGTCAAGGGAATCGCCGAGGGAACCGCGAACATCGTACTCAAGTACGGCGACCGCGAAGTGGCCACGAAGAAGGAAGTGTTCACGCTCGCCGGGGATGATCTCCGCGACGGCAAGACCTTCGCCTCGGTCATGAAGTTCACCCCAACGAAGGTCGACGCCGACAGCAAGAAGCAAGAATACAGCGTCAGCATCACCATCACGCCAGCCGGAGCACGCGACCCGGCCGACACACTCACGAGCAACATCTCGCGGCCCGCTCAGGTCGTGAGTCGCAAGCTGAAGTTGCTCTGGGTCGATGGCCTGCCACGCCGCGACTTCCAGTTCATGCTCCGCGAACTGGTCGTGGATCGCCGCATCGACGCGAAGTTCTACCTGACCGAAGGCGACCGCACGGCGATGCGATCCGGCCCGCCGTGGATGATCGACTTTTCACGCGAAGTGGACGGCACGCTGAACCTCGATCGCGCCGAGTTCCGCAAGACCCTGTTCGATTTCGATATCCTCGTGCTCGGCGATGTGCCCGGGAAGTTCTTCACGAAGGATCAACAGGAAGTCATCCGCGAGTTCGTCAAGGAAGGTGGCGGCCTCATCAACATCGCCGGGCGCTGGAACGCCCCGGCCGCGTGGGCACCCGAGAAAGGGAACGGCCCCATCAAGGGCGAAACCAACCCGATCGCCGATGTGCTGCCCGTCGAGTTCGAGGCGGTCAAGTTCCCCATTCTCGCACTGGAGAACCCCCTCCCCTTCGTGCCCGTGCTGGCCCCGGCTTCGAGCCGCACGCAGATCGTCTCACTCGAAGAAGACCCGATCGACAACGCCGAACTGTGGGGCAAACGCGGCACGCAATCCGCCATCCCCAGCCAGAAGCAACTGAAACCGCTCTACTGGTACTACCCGGTTACCAAGGTGAAGCCCGCGGCCGATGTGTTCCTGGTTCACCCGAGCGCTCGCACTCCTGCCCCGGACAACAAGGAGATGCCGCTGCTCGTGGGCCACTACTACGGCAAGGGCTACGCGCTGTTCGTCGGCTTCGACGACACCTGGCGCTGGCGGTTCAATAACCAGAGCAAACTCATGGGCCGCTTCTGGACGCAGGCCATCTACAGCGCGGGCATCCCTCGCATCGTCGGCACGAAAATGACTCAGCTTTCGTCCAACACGCTCTCCCCGGTGCTCGGCGCGACGGGTGAATACTACGTTCGCGTGTTCAACGACAAGTTCGAGCCGTTCACGGCGGATGAGATCGAGGGAACCCTGGAGAAAACCGACGCCGACCCGAACGACAAGGATCGCACGGTGCCCGTGAAGTTCCGCAAGATCCCCGGAACGGATGGCGAATACACGACGACGCTGCCGTACAACCGCGTCGGGCAGTTCCGCCTCAGCGTCGATCCCAAGAACAAAAGCCCCGCAACGCTGAACTTCCCGGTGAGCTACCCCGAGAACCACGAGCTTTCGCCCGGGGCACTCGACGAACCGGCCATGCGCAAACTGACCCGCGAGAGTCGCGGGCAGGTCGACGACAGCGGGTTCTACCGCGAGGAAACGCTCGTCAAGTTGCCGGGCGACCTGAAGCCGCAGGTGTCGCCGCAGTCGAGCCGGAACGAGATCCTGCTCTGGAACAAGTGGGTCATGATGTTGCTGATCGGTCTGCTTTCGCTGGAATGGTTCCTCCGAAAGCTCAACGGGATGAGTTGATGACGTGCGAGCCACGGGGTTCACCCCCGTGGTGGTTAGCATCAGCAGGCACCACGGGGATAAACCCCGTGGCTCGCTTCGGACTCGGTGGGTAATCCGTTCTCTGACTTTAATCTGCGATCCGGTCCTGACACATGAATAGCAGCGTTCTTCGACAACTGAACCACTGGCGATTCCGCGAACGGCTCCTCACGTTCGCCTGGGGTGCCGCGCGGTGGATGACCATCGTCGCCGTGGTGCTTGCCGTCGCCTGCGCCATCGACTGGGCGATCGACCGCTATTCCGGGTCCGAGACCTGGCACCGGGCGCTACGCTGGACGTGGGTTCTCGCCCCGTCCGATCCGCTTGCCGTGGGCCACACGCCCTTCGGCGTCCGCTTCCTCATGACCGCTGGGCAACTCGCGCTCGCGGGCGTCCTGGGGTACTACTTCATCGTTCGCCCGTGGAGTCGAACGCCGCATGTGGACGATCTCGCCCTTCGCGCCGAGAAGGCGTATCCCGAGTTCGATCACCGGCTCGTCACCGCGATTCAGTTGAACCGACCCGCGGCCGACACCCGGGGGATGTCGCAGACGCTCATCGCGGACGTGACCCGCGAAGCGGGCGAGATGGCGGCCAAACGCAATTTCCTCGCGCTGATCGACTACCGCCGACTTCGCTGGGCACTGGTCGTGATCCTCCCCGCGCTGATCGTCTGGGGAGCGTTCGCGGCGATGAACGCGCCGCTGGCCGCGATTCTGGTGCAGCGGCAGGCACTGTTGAAGGTCGAGATCCCCCGCGAGATTCAACTGGAGAACCGCACCCCGGAAGTGTACCCGACCGGTGCCGAGGTCACCGTGCGATACGCGGTTCGCGGCAGCGTTTCCCCGCGTGCCGTGGGCACTCTGGTTGTCGTTCCCGAAGGGCAGCCCGCCGAGTTCTACGAACTCACCAACGACAAGAACGCCGATGGCACCGCGTCGGAATTCTTCTCGGTCAAGCTGCCGCCGTCGTCCCTCGACTTCAGCTTCCAGGCTCGTCTCGAATCGGGACGAACCGAACACCCCAGCAAGGTGCGGTTCGAGTCTCCGCCGCAACTCGCCAAGGACGATCCGAACAACCCACCGCTCACGGCCGAGCAGGTGTTGCCTGCGTATCTGGGAAGCCAACCCGACGGGCAACCGTACTTCCGCCGGAACGACGGCTGGACTCGCGGCGAAGTGATCGACGCGCTGCCGCGTGCCACGATCATCGTGGAGGCAAAGTTTAACAAGCCGGTCGTCTCGGCTCGCCTCGTTCCGATCATCCGGGAAGGGTTGCTCGAACGCGACCTGCCGCCGGTGTCGCCTGCGGAGATGGGTAAGGAGAAGCAATCCGCGACGTTCATGCTTCCCACAGCCCCGCGACTGATCGGCTACCGGCTCGAACTGACCGATTCATACGGTTTCACCAACCCGACCCCGATTCGCCGCAACGTGCGAATGTGGGAGGATCGGCCTCCGACCGTGGAGTTCAAGCCAGAATCGACACGCAACCCGAACCCGGAGACGTTCGACGGACAGGGGAACCCGAAGGACTACGAGTTCGATATGGCACTGACCCCGGACGGGGTGATCATTGCGATCTACAACGCCCGCTCCGAGGTCGGCATCCGCGCCGCGAACATCCGCTTCCGCGTGATCCCCAAGGGTGTGCAGTTCGACCTGTACCCCGAAGAATACAAGGCGATCCAGCACCCCCGCGACGACCCGAACCTGATTGTGTACGACCGGTTGCCGCTGACGAAGTTCACGCCAGCGAAGAACGCGGACCTCGGCCCGTTCATCGCCGACCTCGGGTTATTCGCGTACTCGTTTACGCGACCGATCGATTTCTTCAGCATGGAATTCCTGGTCGATGCTGTGCCCCGAATTAACCGCAACCGTGTGAACGTGCAGTTCTACCCGCTCCCGTCGCGCAACCCGAGCGAAGACCCCGGCGATCTGGAAGCCGGCGGCCGCTACAATTTCGAAGTCGCCGGATTGGAAAAGAAGTTCCCCGAAGTCCTGCCAGATGGGAAAACAATTCTGAAACGTGCGAAACTTGAGATCGGGGATACGGTTGAAGTATACGTCGAAGTGTTCGACAAGTTGCCCGTGGTGGACGCGAAAGGGAAACCGATCCTGGGCGAGGACGGCCGACCGCTCCCACCCCGACCCGCAGGCTACACTCGCGAGGCCAAGCGCAAGATCGTGGTCAGCGAAGCCGATGCCGCGCTGGCACTGCTCGCTCGCGACGAAGCTCGGACGAAACTTCGAGATAAGGTCGATCAACTGGCCAAGGATCAATTTGAAGTGTTCAAGCCAAAGGTGAAACCGTAAGCCCGAGATAACCGTCTGATAGAAAACGGAAGCTCGCCCGTCTCTATGTCAGGGGCGGTCGCCGCTTGCCGTGTGATTTTGGGTAACACCGTGTAACGAAAATCAGATTCGTGTTGCAATCGCGCCGAAACACCAGGATAGTAAACAAATCCCACCTGGGTCGGCTCTCTCCCCGACCCAACTCGCCTCAAGGAGGCCCGCCGATGACCGCTGGACGCCGTAGCCGATTCTTGGTGATTGCATTGCTGGTCGGGGCGTCCGCCTCACTGGCGATTTCCAAAGATACCGATCCCGCCAAGCAACGGGATGAGCAAAAGAAGATCAAGCAGCGCGTCGATGAAGCCGCCCGCCGGCTCGGATCGACCCTTGATGCGATGTCCTTCCAGCGTCTGACGCCAACTGTCGAGCGCCGAATGCTCGACAACATGGTGACGGAGTTCCGCGGCCTCAGCGATAACGACATCCGTGAAATCCTGTCGAAGCTGGAAGTGGCCATCGCCGCGACCAACCCCGACTCGGCGACCGCCGCGCAGAAGGAAGCCATCGCCAAGCAACGGCTCGTGGTGGAACAACTCCGTGGGATGCTCTTCAAGCTCGACATCATCAAGAACCTCGACGAGGCCGCCGCTCGCCTCGATCGTGCCGCCGAAACACAACTCGGCATCAACGCCGAGACGCTCACCAACGCCCGCTTGCCGCGCAAGCCTGGCCGCGTGGTGCTCGACGACCGCGAACAACTCGGACTCGAAGAAGACGATCTCCGCAAGGAAATCGCCTCCGTGTTCCAGCAGATCAACGTCCTGTTCAACGATCCAGTCATCTCGAAGAGCCTGAGCCAGGATCAGAAGGACCGCATCGAAGCGGCCGAGGTTCTGCCTCGTGGCAACCGACTGATCGCCGAAATCGAAGTGACCGTCCGCACGCTTCGCGGTGCCAACTTCACCGACGCGGGTGAGCGTCAACGCCGCCACGCCAAGGAACTGAAGGATCTGGCCGCCGCGCTGCGCACCCCGCCATCGAACCGTCTCGACGCCCTCAAGATCGCAGCCGACAAGGTTGCCAAGGCGATCGACGCGCAGACGAAGGTGAACAGCGATACCACGGAAAAGCTGACCAAGGCCGAAGAAGAGAAGGCCCGCAAGAACGGTGCGGACCCGAAGGTTGTGAAGGGGAACGAACTGGCCAACCAGCAGACCAAGGCCGAATTCGCGACCCGCGACGCACGCAAGGCCGCCGAACAGGCCGCCCCCGAAGTCGCCGACATGCTCAAGCCAGCCGAGAACAACCAGTGGAAGGCCGAAGACGCCCTGCGTGAAGGCAAGAACGACAAGGCCAAGGAGCCACAGGAAAAGGCGCTCGATGATCTGAAGAATGCCAAGGCCGAACTCGATCGGCAGATCGCCGCCGCCGAGATCGCCAAGCAAGATCCGCTTGCCGCTGTCAAGCAGGCTGCGGAGCGAGTCGAGCAACTCATCAAGGATCAGAAGGACGCCAACAAGAAGACCGAGAAGGCCGAAGCCAACCCGGCGAAGATCCCGGATGCCAAGGTCGCGCAGAAGGACGTGGCCAAGGCCACCGACGAAGTGCGCAACATGGCACTGCCACCGAACGAGCAAGCGAAAGCCGCGCTCGACAAGGCCGCCGAGGCCATGAAGAACGCCAACGAAAAGCTCGATAACAAGAACCCGACCGAGGCCAAGCCCGAGCAGAAGCAGGCCCTCAAGGCACTGGAAGAAGCCAAGGCCGCGCTCGATCAGCAGGCCAAGAACATCGAGGAACGCCGCGAGGAAATCGCCAAGCTCGAAGACATCAAGAACAAGCTCGACGAACTGGCGAAGAACGAGAAGGACGTCGCCAAGGACGCCAACAAGGCCGCAGCAGACCCGAAGAAGCCAGACACCGCCGAGATCGCCAAGAAGCAGGACGATCTCAAGGAACCGACCAAGGACGTTGGCAAGGATCTCAAGGAGATCGCCGACAAGAACAAGAACGCCGACCCGATGGCTGCCGAGAAGCTGAACGAAGCGGCGAAGAAGGTCGACGACGCCAACATGAAGCAGGACGGGGCCAAGAAAGACCTCGACATGAACATGCCAATGGCGGGCGGTGAGAAGGCCAAGGACGCCGCCAAGATGCTCGAAGACGCCGCCAAGGATGTTCAGGCACAGATCGACCAGAAGAAGGGCCAGGAAGCGAAGGATCAGGCCGCGCTCCAGCCGAACAAGGTCGATCCGATGAACGCTGCCGAGCAGGTTCAGAAGGCTCTGGAACAGGCAAAGATGGCTGCCGAGAAAGCCATGGAAGCGAACATGGCCGCCATGCCGATGGCTGGCGAGAAGGGCGAGCCGATGATGGGCGAGAAGGGTATGCCTATGGCCGGTGAAAAGGGCGAGCCGATGATGGGCGAGAAGGGCGAGCCGATGATGGCCAAGGGGATGCCGAACATCGCCGAACTTCAGAAGCAGATTGCCAAGCAGGCCGCCGACCAGAAGTTGCCGGAAGCCGCCAAGGCCGCCGACATGGCCGCGAAAGCCATCGAGAAGGGTGACCTTCCCGCCGCGATCGAGAACCAGCAGAAGGCGCTCGATCAACTGAAGATGGCTGCCGAGAAGGGCATGGAAGGCGGCATGATGGGCGAGAAGGGGATGCCCATGGCCGGCGAGAAGGGCGAGCCAATGATGGGTGAGAAGGGCATGGGTGAGAAGGGCATGGGTGAGAAGGGCATGGGCGAAAAGGGCATGGGTGAAAAGGGCATGGGCGAGAAGGGAATGGGCATGGGGATGGGGATGGGGATGGGGATGGGGATGGGGATGGGAATGGCTCCCGGTGAACTCGCCAAGCAACAGCAGCAAGTGCTCGAGGCCACAAAGGCACTGCAGCAGTCGCAACAGGCGAACAACGCTGCGCAAGCCGCCATCCAGCAGGCCCAGGCCAATGCACCCATGGCGGTCCAGAACCAGTTGCAACAAGCCCAGCAGCAGTTGCAACAAGCCCAGCAGCAGTTGCAGAAGGGTCAACCGGCTCAAGCTGGGATGAACCAGGAAGGCGCAGCACAGGCGCTCCAACAGGCGCTCGACACCCTCCAGGCCGCCCAACAACCCGGTATGGGCATGGGCATGGGCATGGGGATGGGAATGGGAATGGGAATGGGTGAAGGTATGGGGATGGGAATGGGAATGGGAATGGGTATGGGAATGGGAATGGGTCAAGGAATGGGGATGGGAATGGGTATGGGCATGGGCATGGGAATGGGAATGGGAATGGGAATGGGCAAGGAAGGGAAGAACGAAGGGATGGGCGAAGGCGACATGAACGGTGGCGACAAGCTCAAGAACGCGGGTTCGACGGGCACAATTGCCACCGGCGATGGCACCTTCATCAAGGCCCGCAACAAGGACCGCGAGAAGGTTCAGTCCGGTGCCGACTCCCAGTTCCCGGCCGAGTTCCGCGAACTCATCAAGCAGTACAACGTCAACATCAAGAACGCCAAGCCTGCCGGCGGGAAGTGATGTCGAACTGAGTCGATAATTCCTCGGGCCGGTGAGTCGATCGTGTCGGCTCACCGGCCTTTTTCACGAGACGATTGATCCACAGATTACACAGAAGACACAGATTTCAACAACAGATGAAAGACAAAGAACATTGGGTTCAAAGCATGGAAGTTACTTGCTTTGTGTTCCTAATCTGTCTTTGAAATCTGCGTCTTCTGCGTAATCTGTGGATCACGTTTTTGGCTGGGTTGCGGTATGTCGCGGGCTATAATTGCTATCCGTCTGTTCCAGAGTGAGACCCCCCTGATGATCCGCCATATCCTACTTGCCGCCACGTTCGCCGCGATGTTCGCGGTTCCAACATCGACATCGACATCGGCCCAATCGCCGGCCACCGACTCGAAGACCGACCCGAAGGTCGGGTCGAAGGTGCCGAACGAAGACAAAGTCAAGATGGACCCCGAGACCAAGGCGGCCGTGGAAAAGGCGTTGAAGTTCCTCGCGAAGGAACAGGCCGCCGACGGTTCCTGGGGCAACACGGCAATCACCGGGTTCACGCTGCTCGCGTTCATGGCGAACGGTCACGCCCCGAATCAGGGCGATCACGGGAAGGTTGTTTCCGCTGCGGTGCGTTACCTCCTGGCTCAGTGCCGCGACGATGGCTACCTCGTCGGTGCCCGGGGTGGGAACATGTATTGCCACGGCATGGCGACGCTGGCCCTCACGCAGGTTTACGGCATGACCGGCGACGAAGACGTGAAGAAGGTGACGAAGAAGGCCATCGACCTGATCGTCAAGACGCAGAACAACGAGGGCGGCTGGCGCTACGATCCGTCGCCAACGGGGGCGGATATCTCGGTCACGATCATGCAGGTCATGGCCCTGCGTGGTGCGAAGGATGCCGGGTTGCAGGTGCCCGACAAGGTGATGACCGATTCAATCAAGTACATCGGCAAGTGCCGCGACCGCACGACCGGTGGGTACAAGTATCAGCCATTCTCGGGCACCCCGGGCTACGCTCGCACCGCTGCCGGTGTCTGCGTGCTCCAGTTGTGTGGCGAGTACGACGCCGAGGAGATCAAGAAGGCGGTCGAGTACATGGAACGAGTTCGCGAGGATCGCGGTCATTACTGGTATGGCCACTACTACGCGGCACATGCCATGAACCAGGTCGGCGGCGAAGTGTGGGAGAAGTATTACAAGACGATGCGAGACAAACTGCTGGCCCCGAACTACCAGAAGGACAACGGTTCATGGTACGATCCCCGCCTCGAAGCCGCGTATGGCCCCGCTTACCAAACGTCGATCGCGGTGCTCATCCTCAGCGTGCCAACGCACTACCTGCCCATCTATCAGAAGTGATCGCGAAGCCGATGCAACCGTGGCTCACTCCCGGAGCCACGGAGCACCAAGTTTGCGCGTTATGTTGCCTTCCCCTTGTGGGCTTACAAGCCCCGGACCAGGGGTTTGCTCGCAAAGCGAGCCGCACCCCTGGCTACACTCGGTCGCCGCATCCGCGGCTGCAAAACAAAACCGCGATCGTGCGGACCCGACTTCCACCACAGATTTCAGCCTTTCCAGCGGACAGCCTTTCCGGAGTGTAGACAGTGTAACCCATGCGGAATGTTGTCCGCGTTCGACTCGGGAATTGGTGGGACAATTCGGGTGCGTTGGACTCACGCCCTGGGGCCGGTCCGTGGCTTACTGTGGATTGATGAAGTGTAAATCTGTTCATGTGGCGCATGATTCGGACGCGCACTTGGAGCTGAATTGCCGTCGAGACCCACATCGCGAGTGCAGATCTGATTGCGGGCACGTCACTTGATCGGTTTCTGCGGGGCCTGAAATTGTTCTGATGAACTTTCTTCCGGACAGGTCATCGCTTCCGGAACGGTTCCAGGCATGGGTGGGCATTTCGCCCGGAACCGTTTTCCAGCACATCCGTTGCTTGACGTTCCACCCGCCACGCCTTTCGAGTTGGTCAGGGTGTAACTGGTCAGGCTCGCGTGTTTGACATCACCAGGCACCACGGGGATGAACCCTGTGGCTCGCCGACCCCGTGAAAGGTTCTTCGCCCAACATACAATTGAACCGCATGGACGCAATCATTCTCGCTGCTGGCAAAGGCACACGACTTCGCCCACACACCAATGCCGTTCCCAAGCCGCTGTTGCCGGTGCAGGGAAAGCCCATCCTCGATTGGATCATCGGGGCAATGCCACCCGTCGAGCGGTTGGTGGTCGTCGTGAATTACCTCGCGGAACAGATCGAAGATTACCTCAGCTCGCAAAAGCACATCCAGAACTGGACCACCGTTCGGCAACCCTCACCACGAGGCACCGGCGACGCCCTCATGAGCTGCAAGGGAACGATCACCGCCGATCGCGTGATGGTCCTCAACGGCGACGACCTCATCGGTCGGGCCGATCTCGCGGCGCTCGCTGCGGTGCCGATGGGGATTCTCACGCACCCCGTTGATGCACCCGAGAGCTACGGCATCGTCTTCCCCAACCCGGATGGTTCGCTCCGGGAGATCGTCGAGAAGCCGAAGGGGTTGTCCGCACCGCAACTGGCGAACATCGGCGGGTACGTGTTTCCGAAAGACGTGTTCGACCTGACGCTGCCGTTGTCGCCGCGCAACGAGTACGAGATCACGGATGCCGTGAGCCAGCTCGCGGCCCGTGGCAGCTTCCGCGTTGTGCAGGCGAGTTACTGGCTGCCGATCGGCACCATCGAGCAATGGGAAGCATCGCAGGAAGCGGACGTGACCGCAGTGAAGTGAAGCCACTCAGTATTTTGGCGAGCGGGGGACGTGAGTCCCCCGGTGTGAGTCATAACCGCGTGTGAGCCATAACCGGGGGACTCACGTCCCCCGCTCGCCAAAATCTATCCTGCCTTCGCGGTGCCATCGGTTGCGGGCGGCGGTTTGTCGCCACCTTCAACCAGCTTCGCACCACGGGGATGGAACTGCCGATGGATCGCCTTGAGTCGTTCGCGGTCCACGTGGGTGTAGTGCTGCGTCGTCTTGATCGAGGCGTGGCCGAGCAACTCTTGCACGGTTCGCAGATCGGCTCCGCCCGCGAGTACGTGCGTGGCGAAACTGTGCCGTAGCGTGTGTGGACTCACCTTCGCGGGCAACCCCGCTCGCTTGCAATACTTCTTTACGAGCGCCCACAGGAAGATTCGGCTCAGTGGCCGTCCCGATTTGCTCGTGAACAGGCGGGGACTCTGGCCTGCTTTCAGCGAGACGGGGAGAGTGGGAGCATCGGAGATCGCGGGAGGGGCAGACGCAGCATCCCCGGTACTCATCTTGTCCGCACCTCCGAGCGCGGCACGCCCCATTGCCAGGTAATCACGAATGGCCGCGATCGCTGGCCGACCGAGCGGAACCACGCGCTGCTTGCTCCCTTTCCCGAAGGCACGCAGGAAAGCCGCGTCGAGGTACACATCTTCGACCTTCAGCCCGACCACTTCCGATGCCCGGCAACCCGTGGCGTACAGCGTTTCGAGGATCGCCTTGTCACGTAGGTAGAAGCGGTCGCCGGGTTGTGGCGCGTTCAACAACTCCTCGACCGCGTGCGGCGGCAACACCTGCGGAATCCGCTCCCACAGTTTCGGCGAGCCGAGCAGATCGAGTGCGGCCGCGTCGGCGCGTTCTTCGAGCCGCAGGAAGCGGTAGAACATTTTGAGCGAGACGAGATGCCGTGCCACGCTCGGGGGGGCGAGTTCCTCGTCGTGAAGGAACGCGAGATAACGGGAGAGATCCTTCAGCGTGGGCGAAGTGTACTCGGTGTAGTGCACGAGTCCGCACCACGTCACGAAGCGGTCGAGATCGCGGCCATACGCCTGCACCGTGTTGTCGGACATTCCCCGCTCGGATTGCAGGTAGTGCCGAAACGCGGCGATGTCGGAGTTGAGTTCGGAGAAGGACATCGTTGTGTGGGTTGTTGATGGTGGGTTGTGGGTTGTTGAGCGGCAGCCCCAACGGGGCCGCGCGTCACACGATCAACAGCCGTTCAAGTACAGGTCGCAACTGCTGGAATGCCTTGGCCCGGTGGCTCATCGCCTGCTTCACCTCGGGGGGGAGCTCGCCGAACGTCTTGCCGTACTCGGGAACGAGGAACAAGGGATCATACCCGAAACCACCACCACCCCGCAGCGAATCCACAATCACGCCATGACAGCGGCCCTCGACCTGCGCGACTACCTTCCCCGTAGGGTCGGAAAGCACGGCCGTGCTGATGTAGTATGCGGCGCGATCGTCGCCTGTGAGGTGGGCCATCTCGCGCAGGAGCTTGGCGTTGTTCGCGGCATCGTCGCCGTGCGTGCCGGCATAGAGCGCGGAATCGACTCCGGGATCGCCCCCAAGTGCGGGAACACACAGACCGCTGTCTTCACCGAGAACCCACGTCCCGAGAACCGGCGCGAGCTGGGTCGCTTTCAAGGTCGCGTTCCCGACGAACGTGCCGGCTGTTTCCTCGACCGGCGGTGCATCCGGGTAAGGCGTGAGATCGGTCAACTCCAGGCCGAGATCGCCCAGGAGGTCGAGCATCTCCTTGAGCTTCTTCTTGTTCCTGCTGCCGAGCACGAGGCGGGGCATCGCGGTTCCTCCGTTCCGGGATACTGCGATTATCCCCGAAAGGAGCCGCGGCGGGAATGGGAACGGACCCCCTGCGGCCGATAACGTGACTGAAAACGTGCGGTGAGTTCCGTCTGCGGGAGATGTGCTGTTCACACTGCAAGGCACGGGGAACGCCTCTCGCTTCCCGCTTTTTGCCTTGACACGGCCCCCCCGCGAGCCGATCCTTATCTTCAGACGAGTTTCCCGCCGCCTTGCTGCTTCGCATCCCGCCTCCACCCCGCACGGGGATCCTGCCCATGCTCGACCTCCACACTGGCTCCACATCCGATTGTTCCGGCGTATCGCGCAGAACCTTCCTCCGCGTCGGCGGCCTGAGCGCGTTCGGCCTCGGTCTCCCGCAATACCTGAAGGCGATGTCGGATACCGCCGCCAAACCGGCGGCTACTTTGCCGAAGGCCAAGCGATGCATCCTGCTGTGGATGCAAGGCGGCCCGTCGCACATCGACACATTCGACCCCAAGCCCGACGCCCCCGCCGAGATTCGCGGCGACTTCGGCACCATCCCGACCACGCTCCCTGGCGTCCGGTTCTGCGATCCGCTGCCGATGCTCGCGAAGCAAACCGACAAGCTCGCCATCATCCGCGGGCACGACCCCAAGAACGGTTCGCACGGTGTTGCCGATCACCTCATGATGAGCGGGCACAAGTTCAACGCATCGCTGCCGTTCCCGTGCTTCGGTTCCGTCGTTGCCAAGGAACGCGGCTACGAACGAGGCATGTTGCCATTCGTGCAACTCGGCAAGAGCATCGACCGCCGCTTCAATGGCGGTGTCGCGGGCTTCCTGGGCGACGAGTTCAACCCATTCGAAGTGCCCGACGACGCGAGTTCGCCGACCTTCAAGGTGCGTGATCTGGCGATCGCCGGAGACGCCGAGCGGGTGCGACTCGACCGCCGCTACGCCATGCTCGCCGACCTGGAGAACTACCAGAAGAACACGGAAACGTCGGGCGTCGAGAAGGCTCGCGACGAGTTCTACGAGAAGGCCCACGGCATCATCACTGGGCCGAACGCGAAGAAGGCGTTCGACCTGTCGCAGGAATCGGAGAAGACCCGCGAACGCTACGGCAAGAACTCACTCGGGCAGGGTTGCTTGCTCGCGCGTCGGCTCGTCGAAAGCGGCGTGCAGTTCGTGACCGTGACTGACGGCGGCTGGGACACGCACACCAACAACTTCCGCAGCCTCAAGGATCGGTTGCTGCCGCGAGTGGATCGCGGGCTGTCGGCGCTCGTCGATGATCTCGACACACGCGGGTTACTCGACGACACGCTCGTTGTGTGGTTCGGCGACTTCGGCCGCACGCCCAAGGTGAACCCGACAGCGGGCCGCGATCACTGGAGCACGGCTGGCGTCGCGGTCATGGCCGGTGGCGGCTTGAAGGTCGGGCAGACCGTCGGCGCGACGAACGCGCTGGCCGAATATGTGACCGACAACCCTGTTGGCCCGCAGGACATCGCCGCAACGATCTATCACACCATGGGCGTCCCGCTGCACACCTGGTACAAGGCGCAGGACGGCCGCCCGATCGAGCTTTGCCCCGAAGGGAAGCCGGTGAAAGCGCTGATTTGATTTGCGAGCCACGGGGTTCATCCCCGTGGGGTTTGGAGATGTCAGATACCACGGGGGCGAACCCCGTGCCTCGCCGCCGAAAACAGAGAAGCCCACCGGATCACTCCGGTGGGCTTCTGCTTTGTTGGTTGAGTCAGCGACTACTTCTCGACCTGGATCGCGGAAGGCTCACGGCACCGCCCGAACACTTCATCATCGGTGAGGAGCGGAACCAGGACTGGCGGGGTTGATCCAGACCGCTCCTCACCGATGATGAAGTGTTCGGATAGCGGTGCTGGAACAGCCTTCCCCGAGACGCATGACAAGCCATTTGCTCGGGCGACGCAACATCGCCCTGCTGCAATGCAGCGAGCTAATCGGACCAACTCAACCAACAAGTCTTCAGGATGCAGTTGGTGAGCGGTAACTCCCGCTCGCCAGGACTCACTGCTTCGGCAGCACCGCGATCGAACCGGTATCGGTGATGAAGATCAGGTGCCCGGTGCGATTATCCTCGAACACTTCGATGCCGTATTTCTTGGCGTTCTCGAAACCCTTCTCGCCACCCTTGCGAGCCTTCAGAGCCATCGCGCCCTTCCAGGTCACGCCCTTGGCGTCAGGATTGAACGACGCGGGCTTGGGGGCAACTGCCACAAACCCCGCTTCGGTCAGGTACAGAAGTTGATTGTTCGCGTTCGGGTCCGAAAACACTTCAACCCCGACACGCTGGGTCTTCTCGGTGAAGTCCGGTTCGTTCGCGCCGCGGACCTTCAGAACCAGGCCATATTCCGTGCGGGGGGGAGCAATCTTGTTCGGTTCGGGAGGTGCTGCAGGAGCCGCACCCGCAGCGATGGCTCCGATGTCGGTGATGTAGATCAACCCGCCGGTGTTCTCGTCCTTGAATACTTCGAGGCCGACGCGCTTCGCGTTCTGAAAGCCGGCCTGATCTGGTGCGCGGACTTTCGGCTCCAGTGCGTGGTGCCACTTCGGGCCTTTGGTGTTCACCAGTCCGCCCGGGATCGGGGCGAAGGCCGGCGACCCGGATTCGCAGACGTACAACAGGCGGTTGGCACCGTTGTCGCGGAACAGTTCGATCCCGAACTTCTTGGTCTTCGAGTTGAAGACGGCCTCGCCAGCCTTGCGGACCGACATATCGTGGGCGGTGAGCCAGTCGCAGGTCTTCTTCTCGCCAACCGGACCCTTGGGGATCACGGTGATGGAACCGGCCTCGCTGATCGCGATGATCGCGGGGACGTCCTTATCTTGAACCTCGAACACCTCGATGCCAATCTTGCTCGCCTTGACCCAGTCCGTCTCGCCACCCGGGCGAATTCGCAAGTCGTGTCCGTAGAGGAACACGGGTGGTCCGGCTTCTGCCTTGGCAGGTACCTTGTCCTTGTCCTTCTGGGCGACGGCCCAGTTCGACGAGCCGAACAGGAACACGAAGCCGGCAGTCAGGGCAGAAAGCCCGACGGCGATCCGCTTTAGCATGGCAACCTCTTGGTGATTCGAGAGCCGGGTCGGCCGACCCGGCTTTCAGCATTACACAGTGCGACGAGTCAGGTCATGTCTGCTAACAGCATAGTCTGCATTCTTTGTTGTGTTAAGTGTTTAGTGTTGTGTGTTTCCGACTTGAGGTTCGGATTACGCAGCCTGCTGTTGCCTGGGCAGACATTCCTGTCTACCAGGGGTGAGGACTGGCAGGCAAGAATCCCTGCCCCAGAGCGGCTCATGAAGCAGGTGGTGAAGATTGGGGAGAACCAAAACTACGACACGACATTAGCTGCCTGTTTAGCGAAAAGGCTTGTAAGAGTGCCTGTCTCTATTCTAGACTCGATAGACACATTTTGATGCGATCAGGTGTGGTGGGCAAACCGCGCGCGGAACACCGTCAAGATTCAAGGTGGGTACTTCCATGAAGGTAAGTTTGGTCATCGCCTCCGAGCCTCACCAAGGCATGGTTATTCCCATCACTGAGGAAACCTTCCTGATTGGGCGCGATGCCAAGTGCAATCTGCGGCCGGCCACTTCCGTTGTCAGCAAGAAGCACTGCGGAATTGTCGTTCGTGATGGGAAGGTTTCCATCGTTGACTACGGCAGCACCAATGGCACGCTCGTGAACAACACCGTCCTGCGGAACCGGGCCATCGAGATTCATGATGGTGCCGTGGTTATGGTTGCCACACACGGACCACTCGAGTTTACAGTTGCGATCGAACAGGAACTCAACTTGAAGATCGGCGATTCGACGCCGGGTGTAGATTCGGAAGTGTTCGCGGAGGACAGTCAGGTTCCCGCGATGCCACCCATCCACGAGATCCCGTTTGCGACTCCCGTAGATGCGTCAATCGGAACGAAGGAAAGTCCTCCGCTCGCCAACCCCGTCAACCCCTACGGGGCGACGGCCCGGGTTCTCCAGCCCCTCCCCAGATCGGTCCAACCCGCTCCAAGTAGCCCTCCGCCGTATTCGAGCGAAGACGACAGCGAGAGTATCGCGGCTTTGCTTCTGCGTTCTGACCCCGGTCAGCAGGATCTGCCCGAGGGAGGCACCTTCCGGATCATTTCATCAAGTCCCAGTGAGGAAGAGAACGAGAATATCGCCGCTGCCATTCTCCTGGATGGAAGCAATATGCCCAAGGAGAAGGCTCCCAAGAAAGCGCCCGTTAGCGCCGAAGAGATGAGCAACGCCGCCAACGATCTCCTCCGAAAGATGCGTCAGGGTTCCGCACCCAAAATGAGCTGCCGGTTCCTTTCCTGATCGATGCCCTACCCAAACCCCATCTCTGATTCACCCTGGTGACCCGGGGCACTTTGCAGCCTCTTTCGGGCCAGACAATCTTGCCCACCCGAACCCATTTGCTGAGTCGCCCTGAAACTTGAGCCGAAATCACTTGACCCGAAATCGGTGCATAGGTATTAGCCCCCCGCTTTCTCACACACTCTCGACGCGGGGGCTCACGGCCCCGGTCGATGCGCGTCGCCACTGCCGGGGTAGTGGCGACGGTCCGCATCGTTCCGGCCGCCGGGCAAAGCGCGACCATATGGCATCGGGGGATGTCGGTTGCAGTTTGCGGTGCGGGCTTCGAGCGAAGGGGAAGGAGGCTACGTGTTTAAGGCAAAGAAATGGGGCTGGAAGCAGTTTGCTACGGCTCTGCTATTGGCTCCCGTAATTGGTGGCTGGGCTGGCGTTGCTCACGCGCAACTCGGCAACTCAAGCAGGTCTCCGCTCGGCGCGGGCACTTCATCGGCGGGTATTCCCACGTCCGGGAGTACGAAGCCCGGAACGCAGTCGTCCCGGCCTGCCGGTGGCGACTTCAAGGGGATGCTCAAGGATGGCCGCAAGGCACTCGCTGCCGGCCAGTTTGATCGTGCCCAGGACCTCGCCCGTGCTGCCGAGGCCAACAATCCAACCGGGAAATGGGGCCTCTTTGAGGATACCCCGAACTCCCTGCTCAAAGACGTGCAAGCGGCCGTCGTGAAGGCCCAGAAAACACAGTCCGAGCAGATGACCGACGAAGCGAAAAAGCTTCTCGACAAGCCCACCAAGAACGAGGCGGAACGAGCCGCCAACCTTGACCGGGCGCTCCAGCTCGCACAGCGAGCCGACCAGCTCCACGGGCCATACTCGGCCTGGGAATTCGGCGATCGCCCCGACAAGTTGGTGAAAGAAATCACCACCGCTCGTGGTCGAATCAAGAACACGATGCCATCCTCAAGCGGGATCGCGTCGAAGGGTCCGAACACTTCCGGCATTCAGCAAGCCGGTGGCACGAAGAAGCCTGGCACGCCCGGTGTCTTCCCTGCCGGTGGTGTCGCGACTGGGACTGCAGACGCCAAGAAAGCCTCGGCCGTCAAGCTGATGGCCGAAGGCCGCAAGCTCGCCGATCAGGGCATGTACGCCGCAGCTCGTGCGAAGTACGTCGAAGCCGATCGCCTCGGTGCAACGTTCGGCCGCGGTGAACCCACGCCCGGGTTCGCCATGCAGGAGCTGAACACTCGCGGTGCCCGGGCGATGGAGAACCTGGTTGTCGAAGCCAGGACCCAGATAGCGAACAAAGACTTCGCCAAGGCCTATGCGGCTCTGACTGGGGCGAATGAAATCGCCACCACCCTGAGCCTGTTCCCAGGTGCGGTCAAGGACGCCAACAGCCAGCTCTGGACCGCTTCCGCAGGGAAGTTCGGCACCGCGACCCCGGGCCTCATGGCTGCCGGTGGTCCGGAAACCCTCGTTCCTTCCGGACCTGCAATTCCAGTTGGGCCAGTTGGTCCGACCGCTCCGGTTGCTCCAGTTGGGCCGAGCGCACCAGTTGCAACGGCTCCTCAGCTTCCACCTGCCGGCACTGCCACGGTCGGCAACCCGGCTGGTAACGCGATCACTGGCCGCACGCTGCTGCTCCAGGCCGAGAACGAGTACAAGGCGGGTGATCTCGATCTCGCCGCCAAGCTCGCTCTGCAAGCGTACAACCTCGGCGGTGTGAAGGATGAAGCCAGCGCTCTGCTGAACTCCATCGACGCCGAACGCCTGACGCAGAAGACCCTCGGGGCGGTTCGCTCGTTCGAAGCCGCACAGGCTTCGATCAAGACTCAGGACTACAACCACGCTCTGGGTGTGCTGGTTCTGATCGACCCCAACCTGCTGCCGGCGGCTTCCAAGACGAAGCACGCGGAACTGCTCGTTCAGTGCCGCGCGGCTCTCGAGAAGCCTGCCGCGACTGGCGCTGTCGCCACCGTCGGTGGGATGCAGGAAATTCCCGTCGCTCCACAGACTTCTCCTGGTACGCCCGGGATGAGCGACGCCCAGCCGACCCTGGTGCCGACCACGCCTCCGGGAACCGCTCGCGTCACCAACAGTGACCCGAAGCCGACCAACCCGGACAGCTACACGAACCAGGTGGACGCCCTGAAGCGGGTCCAGGTTCAGAAGCTGCGAGCCGATGGTCTGAAGATTCAGTCTGACGCCCTGGCCGCGTTCGGTCGCGGTGAGACCGATCTCGCCATGCAGATGCTCACGGATTACTCGAACCGCGTTCGGGCCTCGGGTCTGGAACCGGCGAGCATGGCAATGTTGCTGCGGCCGATCGATAGCCGTCTCGACATGCTCCGCGTCATGAAGGGGCAGACCGACGCCCTGACTCGCGTGAACAAGGAATCCCGCGATGCCAAGGCCATCATCACCGAACGTGGTCTGGCCGAGGATCAACGCCGGGCTGAGGTTCAGGCCAGCTTCAAGAAGTATCACGAACTCGTGAAGTCGAGCAAGTATGCGGAAGCCGAGAAGGTCGCGTTGCAGGCCAAGCAGCTCGATCCGGATAACCCCGCGATCGGCGCTCTCGTGACAATGGCCAAGACCCAGCGCCGGGTTCAGGAGCAGGAGCAGCTCAAGGCCGCCAAGGAGAACATGGTTTACAACGGGTTCACCGACGCCGAGAAGCCCGGTGCGTTCGTGAGCATCGATAACCCGATCTCCGTTCAGCTCGAATCGTATCGCCGGTCGCGTGGCCGCGGAAGCCTGGATAACGCCCATATCCGCACCCGCACCCCGGCCGAGTACGACATCGAATTGAAGCTCGACAAGCCGATTCCGATCGAGATCAACCAGACGCCGCTTGACCAGGCCATCGACCATCTGCGCGATGTCACAGGTCTGCCGATCTCGATCGACACGAACGCGATCGCGGCCGAGGGGATCAACCTCTCGACGCCGATCTCCGAGAAGCTGACGCCAGTTGCCACCCGGCACATCCTCACGATCATCCTGGAGAAAGCCGGGCTGAGCTATGTCGTCGAGAACGACGTGGTGAAGGTGACAACCACGAAGAAGGCCAAGGGCCGTCTCTTCACGAAGGTGTTCTCGGTCGCCGACCTGGTGACCCCGGTGCCGAACTTCGCGCTGCCCGACTACGCGAACTTCGACAAGATGCTGAAGAACAACGCCTTCACGAGCGGCAACATCCAGCTCGGCGGATCGACTCCGGGTGGTGCAAACGGCCTCAACGGTGGCGTTCCGACCGGTAACACGATGCCAGGTGCGATGGGTTCGACCCCGGGCATCGGCAGCGGGAACTTCGGTGGTGCCGGCCAGATTCAGTCGAGTGGTGGTGCAAGCCCGCTGGCGGGTTCCGCATCGCTGGCCTCGGACCGGAACACGAAGCACGAGCAACTCATCAAGCTCATCACGGGTATGGTTCGTCCGTACTCGTGGGACGGCATGGGTGGCCCGGGCCGAATCGAATACTTCGACATCGGTAGCGCCCTGGTGGTGAATCAGGTTGCCGACGTGATCCAGGAAGTGGCCGACCTCTTGGAAGCTCTCCGCCGGTTGCAGGACCTGGCCATCGCGGTCGAAATCCGAATCGTGTCGCTGTCGGAAACGTGGTACGAGCGGTTGGGTGTTGACTTCTCGATGAACATCAAGACCCACACCACGGGCTTCGAGCCGGCTCTCACGCAGGTTGACCCGAACACGGGTTCGACCGGTGTGTTCCGCCCCAGCCCGTACATCAACGACAACAACTTCAAGGGGACGACCGTGGGCCTGACCCCGGCCGGATCCTTCACGGGCGACCTGGACGTGCCGATTCGCCCGAACACGTTCAACATGGCGATCCCGCCGTTCGGTGGTTACCCGAACACCCCGGGGAACAACGGTGGTGTGGCGTTCGGCCTCGCGTTCCTGAACGACATCCAGGTGTTCATGTTCATGGAAGCCGCTCAGGGCGACCGCCGCGTGAACGTGATGCAGGCTCCGAAGCTCACCCTGTTCAACGGTCAGACCGCAACGCTCGCCGTGACCAGCACGTCGTTCTTCGTGACGAACGTGTCGGTGATCTCGGTGAACGGGCAGCTGGTGTTCAGCCCGACCAACACCCCGTTGGCCGGCCCGGATACGAACTTCAACATCGGCATCCAGGCGGTGGTTTCGGCCGACCGTCGGTTCGTCCGGTTGAACCTGCCAGTGAACCTGGCAGCCCAGACGGGTGCGACTGTCCCACTGTTCCCGATCACGACGTTCATCACGCCGGTGTTCGAGGGCGGTAGCCAGGGTATCCCGATCCCGTTCACGCAGTTCCTGCAACAGCCGTCGTTCACGAGCCTGAACATCCAGACGACGGTGGTTTGCCCGGACGGTGGTACGGTTCTCCTGGGTGGTTTGAAGACCCTGCAGGAAGGTCGGAACGAGTTCGGCCCACCCGTGCTGAGCAAGATCCCGTACCTGAACCGTCTGTTCAAGAACGTGGGCGTCGGTCGCGAAACGACCCACATCATGATCATGGTGACGCCGCGAATTATCATCAACTCGGAAGAAGAAATCTTCCAGACGGAGGGCCGCCCACCGGTTGGCCAACCGTGATTCGAGCAGTGAGTGTGTGAAAGCAACAAGACCCGCGGGACTGTCCCGCGGGTCGTTGCATTTGGGGTGTCCCAATGTTGGCCGGTTTGAGTCGCTGGCCGCCTCATTTTGCATTTTGCAGTCAGTACTTTGCAGTTTGCAGTGATTCCAAATCGCAGCGATCCCCAACTTGGGCTTGACGCCCGTTCGGGTATGAGGTTCTACTCTGGCGGGAAATTGCGCACCAAGGAATCCCACACATGGCCACGGACACGGCCGCCCGCCCTGAGGCAACCAAATACCGACCCGACCCCCGACGGAACGTCTGGCAGGTGCCGACGTTCTTGCTTGGTGTCGCCGTATTCGTGGGTGCCTGGCAAGGCTGGTTGCCGCTCGGCACGCCTGACCCAACCGCTGACTTCACGCGCGAACTTACCGCGTTGCGTGTGGCGTATGAGAAGGTCACGCCCGACCGGGACGAACTCAAGGACCTGCTCGCAAAGGTCGCAGCCGGGGTCGATACCTTCCCCGAATACGGGGTCACGGCTCACTTCACCCTGGGTTGCGGCTACGTTCGACTCGCGGAACTCACCCCATCGCAGGACGAAGCTCGCACGAACTGGCTACTCGCGAAGCAGCACTTCGAACTGATCACGGCGGAACAGCTGAAAGATCCGGCCGATAGCCCTCGTCTCGCGTTCCGTTCGGCGAAGGCCCGCGCCGGGGTCGGCCTTCCCGCGAACGCATCCGCGGCCGACATCAAACTGCACATTAGCCTGCTCTCCAACGCTCCCGTGAACGAAGACCCAGGCGACGCCAACCGCCTTTCGGCCGAGTTGGCGATGCGGCTTTCGCCCCCTGACCTGACCATCGCGAAAGATTCGCTCACCCGTTACCTGACATCCGCAGGGATCGCCACACCCGCGGCATCGCTGGCTCGTGCCCGGTTGCAACTGGCAGACATTCACATTCGCCGGAAGGAACCCGAACTCGCCCGCAAATGGCTCGAACAGATTGGCGGCGATGCCCCGCCCGATATCATCGCGCCGGCGAGGTCGTTGCTGGCCCGCGTCCGAATGGCCGACGAGGACTGGCTCGGTGCGGCTCGCGACTGGGAAACTGCCCGTGCGGCGCCGGGAGCAACGCCGGAAATGCGAGCATCGTCCGCGTACTATCTCGGATTGTGCAGGCTCAACGCTCGGCTGCTGCCGCAGGCCGCAAAGTTGTTCGAGGAAGCCGCGAAAGCCGAGAACACCGACGAGGGCCGCTCCGCGTCGATCCGGCTCGCCGAGCTTCACCTGAAGGGGACTGATCCCTCGAAGAGGCTCGCGGTTCCGGATCTGCTCGCCGCCGCGATCAAGGGCGTGACCACCCGGAAGGAATACACCAACGCATTGATTCCGCTGAGCGACATTCTCCCCGTGTTTGAACTGGCGGTGGCGACGCTGAACGCGGATGGAGCCTACGAATCGTCCGTGAAAGTCGTTGAATCGTATTCGACAATCGCCGCCGGGCGAGCACGAGAGAAACGTGCCGAAACCCTCGCTGCATGGGCAACGGCACTGCAGAAGGACGCGGGTGAGTTCAAGCCCAAGGCACTGGCTGCCGCCACGGAATACGAAGCCCTTGCCGGATCGCAACCCGCCGCAACCGCGAAGGCCGACACGCTGCGTCGGGCAGCCAGTATGTACAAGCTGGCTGGCGAAGCGGATCGCACCGTGACCGCGCTCGAAGCCGCAAGTCAGTTGCCATCGCTGCCCGATGCCACAGCCGGAACCCTGTTCGTGGAACTGGGCGAGGCGTTGATCGTCGCGAAGCGCCCGGATGAAGCCTGGAAGGCGTTCAATCAGGCGCTGGCCACCGCCAGCCCGGTTTCAACCGCCCTTCGCTACCGCCTGGGTCGCCAGTTCCTCGATAGCAACAATCCTGGGCTGGTGGTGCTGGGCCGCAACCTGTTCGAGCAGATCGCGAAGCAAGAAACGGTCAGCGCGACTGAGCAGGAACATCACGAGTTGGCACTCGTGGGGCTGGGCTACGAAGTCATGCGGGGGAACAACTACTCCGAAGCGGAAGTGTGGCTCCGCAAACAAATCGCCTTGTATCCGAGTGGTCCCGAGTCCTGGCTTGGCCGCTTGTTCCTGGGCATTTGCATCATTCAGCGAGCCGGTACCACGGGTGCCAGCGCGCCAGACGCGGCAAACGTTCTCCGGATGCGGGAAGAAGCGATCAAGCTATTCAAGCAAGTGGTCACCGATGCGGGCGCGAAGCAAAAGAAGGACGGCAAGCTGAACGAACGGGAATCGTGGATCCGCGTGCAAGCGGGATTGCGAATCCTCCAAACCTTACAGCAGATGCAGAAGCCGACCGATCTGCTCACCGAGGCCCAGTCCATGCTCGACCGCCACCGCGGTTCCGTGGACGAACTCATCATCCTGAGCCTCATTTACCACGCGTTCAAGCAAAAGAACGAGAGCGGCCTAGCGCTTCAGACGCGAGATCAGATGAAGGATCTATTCGACCGCCTGCCCGCGAAGGCATTCCCTGCAAAACAGGGCGAATACAGCCGCGAATATTGGGAGAAGGTGTGGTTCGCACCGGAACCGAAGTGACGTGTGCAGCAGAGTTATTCTCCGTCGAATCGCGGACCGAGCTTTTTTGGGTGTGTCGGAAGCGTATAATTCCTGAGTACCGGGGGCGATCTGGCATCGACCGGGCTTCGGAAGTGTTTGGTTGCGTGTCGTGGTTGATCGGCTGGCCACGTAAAAAGTCGATCAAAAAGTAACTGCTGAACCGCAGTACTCCCTCGCAGTTTGACTGTGAGCCGTTCCGGCAGCTTCGCCCAAGAGGGGCCGGTTCGGACGCAATTTGGGCTCGCGGGAACCTGAGCGTTGGGGACACCACCCAACCCGCCTCGGCGGCCGTTCCTGTTAAAAAAACCTGGCCGATAGTTGTCCCGGGATCCTGCTTGTCGGAGTCCGGGTTAACGAACACGGGATGATCGAAAGATGCATCTCGAGAATTGACAGGCTACACACGTAGACGCCGACATGGATGTGCCACGGGACCGGGGTTCGATTCCCCGCGCCTCCACTCAAAACGCCACTTGCGAAGATCGCAAGTGGCGTTTTTCATTCGTCCGGTATTCGCATCCGCTGCTCCAGTCCTCAACCAACGGAGCGTTTCTATTTCGATTTGAGATCGAAATCGGCTGTGGATGTGCCGCCAGCGGGAATATCGAAGGTCAGTTCGGACTTGGTGTTGTACTTCGCTGGTACCTTCTCGCCGCCCTTCTTGAGCGTGATCTCATCACTCCCCGGTGCGCTCTCGCTGACCCGCGTCGTGATGGAAACTCGATGAGTCCCGACCAGCCCACCAACGGAGTCGTTCGGCCCCGCGACACGTAGGGTGTAGCGACCGTCGGCGCCCGTCTTTGCAGATGAACCGTATCCGCCTGCGTCGTCGCGACTATGGCCGATCGGCTGGAACACGACCGCGGCGCCAGCCAGGGGTTGACCGTCGAGGGTCACCCGCCCTGAAACAGGGGCGTACTCCGGCCCCCGTCCGCACGCGAGCGAAACCAACGCAAGCCCTGCGATCCCAAGCCACATCACCCGCCGCATCGCAACCCCCGGTTATTCGCCTGCCACGACTTCCCCGCCGGCAATCGTCGCCCAGGCAACGAACGTCGTCATGTTCACAGTGTCTCGCACGGTCCGGACTGCACCATCGGCGAAGACAAAGTTGATGACGCCAGTGTGATTGCTGCCCCACATCCGCTTGCAGGAGTTGATCCCACCGGCACCGCCGATCGAATCGCATCGGTCGTAGTCGTTGATGAGCATCCGCGACTCGGGAACGCCAGCCGAGGAGTTGTACCCGCCGTACCCGTAGGCCCAAAACGTGCCGCGGGTCGTGTGGGTGCGGGTGTACATCTCGCCAGCGAGCAGGGTGTTCGACGTGCCGTCGGTGATCGTGCCAATCCGTTCGGTCCCGAAGTACACGGTGGCCCCGGTGTACGACGGCGGGGAGAACAGGCTCGCGGGGTTGGCATCGCCATGAAGCACGCCCAGCCACTCCTTCGGCATGTAACTCTGGGCTGCGTGATCGAACCACCCAGACCCGTCGCTCCTGCCAGAGACCGCCCGGTACGAGCCGTGCATGTAGTTGATGCCCGCCCCAGGGCCGGACTCCGGGCCTTCGAGCTTGCTGATGTTCGGGTCGGATGGGCACTCATACATCTGAACCCGCGCCTCTCGCAGCGGTTTGTTCGCGGCCCCGTTCATCGGGCTGGCGGGCTGATAGATATTGAACAGAGCACCTTGCTCCGCGAACGGAAGGATCTCGACCGTCCAGGTCTGCCAGTTGTTGTCGAGGATTGAGACGCCGCCGGTGGCGACCTGGCCGGCCGGGAAGTGCCCGGTCGCGTCATGGTAGTTGTGGAGTGCGAGTGCGATCTGCTTGAGGTTGTTCGAGCACTTGGCTCGTGCCGCGGCCTCGCGGACCTTCTGGACGGCGGGGAGGAGTAACCCGATCAGGATCGCGATGATCGCGATGACTACGAGGAGTTCAATCAGCGTGAACGCCCGACGGCCCTGGGAGAAGGACATGAGTGCCTCGTCAGTTGGAAGCCTGTGACGAATCTGCTCGCAACCAGTCCCCAAATGATGACGTGTGGAAGATTGGGAACAGGTTGTTGCTAGTTTCCACTTGATCGCGACGCCCGTCAATCACTTTTCTGGCCTGGTGACACGACCCCGCGCGTTGAGTTTCGGCGTTCCTCTCGCACAGCGGTTACTGGTTTCAGCATTGGTAAGGTTCCTGGTCGGGAGGGCGAGGCGCCTGCCGAGCCAAAGTTGTGGCTCGGCAGGAGCCTCGCCTTCCCGAAGAACCGGTGGCGTAATGAATGAGATTGTGCCAGGATTTGGTGAATGTGGTCCCCTCACCCAAAAATCGGGGGCGAGTTGGGTGCGTAGCGTCTCCCTTCAAGGTCGCGACCTACGACCTTCTTGAGTTGACGACTTGGTGGCGGGGCGGCACTCCTTGAGAACGCTGTCTGATGAGGCTCGCCTTTCTCTGATCTCTGCCCCATCGAAGTACGCCCGAAGAGTCGGGCCGCTCAGGCAACGATTGGACCCACGGCTGATCGGGGCCGCGAATTCCAGCCGGGGATATTCGTCCGTGTTCAGTTTTCGCCCCGACCGTACCGGCCACTCCCCGGAATACAAACTGGCAAGATCGGCGAATCGCGATAACTCCCTGTCCGCTACGCCGGGCAACTCCGGGAGTGTCTCCCAACGAGTCTCAGAAAGTGCAAGCGGCTGTTCACTTCCGATGATCGCCATGACGGGAAACTGGTCATCGAATTGGCCCCACCAGAGCGTGACCTTTGGGAACACCGACGCGAAACTGTCGACAACCAACTCGAACTCCGCTGTGCCGAACTGGTAGAGCGCGAGCCACTGGCAGAAGTGCCCGCCGGGTTTGAGCCGTTGCCGAATGGTTTCGTAGAACTCGACCGTGTACAGATACCCCGTTCGGCTTTCCCACGGGACGAATAGGTCGGCCACAACCACGTCGAAGCAGTGATCTGTGCGTTGCAGATAGTGTCTCGCGTCGCCTGTCCAAACCTCGACCTTGGGATGATCGACTACACCCAGATTCACATCCGAGAGGAGCCGCGCCGCTGCCACGACCTCCGGGATCAGTTCAACGATAACGGCCCGTTCCACATCGCGATCCGCGACTACGGGGGCCGCTGTCAATCCGGTTCCCAGACCGAGAAACGCAACCTCCACTGGTCGCGGGTGCAACAAAAGCGGAAGTCGGCCTTGCCGGTATTCGCGGGCAGCGCTGGCCGTCGAGCCGTGTCTATAGTGGAGGTTCTGTCGAACCCGGCGGACCCCATCACCACGTGAGCGAGTCACGTCAATCCACCCGTAGGCAGTCTCCCAACGCCGGACAATTTCTTCGTTGTCGGGAGCTTGCGATGGACCCAAACCGACGACAACCACCGCGAGCGTGACCGCAACTGCGACACCAAACGCGGTGTTTCGGCGTGCGTCACACCACAAGATGGCGATTCCGGCCACCCCGAACAACGCGACGTGAAATGCAAACGTCGGCCACAATCCGAGCCACGGGATCAACACGAACCCGACGATGAGTGCCCCAGCTACCGCGCCCACCGTATTGACCGCCACCAAACGACCGACAGACCGGCTCATGCCTCTCGTGGCAAGAATCGCCGGTAAGGTCATTCCCAGGATAATCGCCGGGGGCAACACCACCGCCGCGACCAAGCCAAACGCTCCGCCGAGGTAACCCGCGAATGTCTCCCCACTTGCAAAGTACTCGAGGCCGGTTAATCGCACGAACACCACAACCGACGCAGCCACGGCTCCGGCACCCATTGCACATCCGGCTGCCAGAAATGTCCGTGGAGCAAATCGCCTCCCGACAACTGCGACCACAGACGCCCCGAGAGCGAGGCCCGCAAGAAAGACAGCGAGGACTGCCCCGAATGTGTAGGTGCTGTTGTGGAACACGAGCGCGAACAACCGCATGTACAGGACTTCCAGCCCGAGGGTGCCGAACCCCGAAACTGCGGCGACGACCCAGAATGTCGCTGGCGGATCATCCTGTGGCACGGGTGTTGGTGAGTGGGCGATTGATTGTGTGCGGAAGCCCAGGATGCACGCGAGCAAACCGCACGCGGCAGACACCCCGGCTGCGAGGTAACTGCTCGTCACGACGCCAACTGTGACCAACAGGAACGCGATCGCGGCAACGACACCACCCAAGCCGCCAGCGGTGTTCAGTCCGTAGGCGAGTGCGATTCGATCACCACCATGTTGCCGTTGTGAGAGGTGCTCCGCCACGAAGGGAAAAGTCGCTCCGAGGGGGATCGTCGCGGGCAGCAGGACGGCAAAGCACAGCAACGTCCTCGCCAAATCCCCGACATCGGATGCGTTGATGCTCGCGAGAAGAGAGGGAACCAGACTCGCTCCGCACGCGACCGCGAGTTCCGCCAGTCCGTAGCCGAGCAGCGGGTGAACTCGCGACACGATCCGACCACCAATAAGCTGCCCCACCGCCATGCCTGTGAAGAACGCCGCCAACACGAGCGCAGCCGCCTGCGCTGTGTGACCGATTACCAGCCCAACCTGCCGCGACCATGACACCTCGCAGACGAGTGCCGCCGCCCCGGACAAGAAGATGAGCAGGTAAGTCAACGCCGCACTCCTCACGACCGGCGAACTCGGGTCACTTCTGCTTGAAGCCGCCCGAGTACGGCTTGGTGCCAACCTTGCCCGCGATGGTGCCTTCGAGCTTGCCAAGTTTGTCAAGCCCTTCGGCCTTGCCGACGAACTTCGTCGACTTGCCCTTCGGGTCGTCCTTCTCCGGTGCCGCCTCCAGTTTGACGGTGACCTCAGGGGTCTTGAAGGTCACGGTGATGTTCTTGGTTTCGATGGCCTTCTTCTTCGCCTTGTGAAGATCGTCGTGGTTCCCGTAAACGTAGACCGTCACCGTGCCCGCCTTGGCATCGGGAATCACCTCCAGGTGATACTCCTCGTCGCCCCACTCCGCGACCGGCATCTTGTTCGGCCCGACCTCCTGGGCACGGGCCGTCGAGGCGTCCGCAATCAGACCCAAACCCGCGAGCAGGGCCATGCCGAAAATCGTCTTCATCGTCTCGTCCTCCTGATGGGAAACTACCGTCCTCACGACCCGGAATGGGTCGCGTCTCCGTCACCCACCGCGTGCGGTGGATTTGGTTCGTGTGGTGTCGGTGGGTCGTCCAGCCCGTCGGACTTGTCGCCCGCGTGAGCCATCCGGTCGGCAGCCTTACCGCTGAACCGCCAGAACAGACCGGGGTGAATCAAGAACTCGCAGAACGTACTCGTGATGAGTCCGCCCAAAATGACCGTTGCGACTGGATACAAAATCTCGCGTCCAGGCTGTTGCCCGGCGACGACCAGTGGGATCAGGCCAATCCCTGCCGTTAGCGCCGTCATCAGCACGGGCGAAAGCCGCTCCAGGCTTCCCCGAAGTACCATCTTCTCGCTGAACGCCTCGCCTTCGTGTTTCATCAAGTGGACGTAGTGCGTCACAAGCAAGATGCCGTTGCGGACGGCGATGCCGCCGAGCGAGATGAACCCGACCAAGCTCGCCACCGTCAGCGTTTGCTGCGTGATGACGAGTGCCAGCACGCCTCCGATGAACGCCGTCGGGATCGCGTTCAGGATTTGCAACACGATTCGTGGTGACGGGAACAGCATGTACAGAACGAGGAACATGCCAACCACCGACGCGGCGGCGAGGATGCCGATGAGCCGGGTCGCACGCTTCTGACTCTCGAACTGCCCGCCGTATTCCACGAAGTACCCCTCCGGCATCGGCACTTCCAATTTCACGGCCTTCTCGATGTCACCCACGACAGACGCCAGGTCACGCCCGGCGGCATTGCACCGGATCACGATTCGTCGGCGAACGTTCTCTCGCTTCACCTGATTGGCACCGGCATCGCCACCGGTCGGAGGAGTCACGTCGGCCAGGTCCCGCAGGCGCACCTGACCACGGTTGTTCGGTAGGTCGATCCGGAGGTCTTTGAGGTTTGCCACGTCCGCCCGGTACGGTTCGTCCAGCCGCACGACGAGGTCGAACCGGCGCTGCCCTTCGACGACCTGCGACACCACCTCGCCGTTGAGCGCGGTCTGAACGAACGACCCGACGTAAGCCCGGTCAACACCGTGGAAGGCGAGTTCCTCGGGCTTGAGCTTGACGTGAATTTCATCCACCCTTCGCATCGGCTCGACGGCGAGGGAACTCACGCCGGGAACACCGCTGATCGCCGCCTTGATCTGATTGGCGAGCTTCTCCAGCGTGTCGAGGTCGTCGCCGTAAACCTTGATGGCAATCTGTGCCGTGGAGCCGGAAATCATGTGCGAAATCAAGTGAGCGAGCGGCTGCTCGACTTCCACATCCACGCCGGGAACCGCATCCTTGATCTCCTTCTGGAGCGTGGCAATCACTTCCTTGCGCGACTTCCCCGAGTCCGGGTTGATCGCGACGTTGAACTCGTTGGCGTTGGGCGGCTCGGCGTGTTCGTCCAACTCGGCCCGACCGGTCCGGCGAAGGAATGCCAGCACCTCGCCGTTCGGGTTGGCAGCGGATTTCTGGAAGGATCGCAGTTTCGCATCGACCAGCGCAGACGCCTGATTCGATGCCGTGAGCGATGCCCCCGCCGGCAGCGTCACGTTGACCTGCACGCTGCCCTCGTCGAACGCGGGCAAGAAGTCGGCCCCGATCGTCGTCAATCGCCACCCGCAGTACGCGACCAGCACCCAGGTGATGACGAGCAACAACCCGGCCCAACGCATACTGAATCGCACCAGAAACGCGGCAGCCCACTTCAAGACTCGCACGAGTGGCCCGTCGCGTTCGGCGTGAACGGCCTTCGAGTTCGCGAGCAAGTAGTACGCGAGAACCGGCGTGACGGTGAGCGACACGACGAGCGATGCGAGGATCGACACGATGTAGGCAATGCCCAGCGGCGTGAACAACCGACCCTCAATGCCCGACAGTGCGAACAGCGGCAGGAACACCAGGATCACAACGGCGGTGCCGAAGACAATCGACGTGCGAACCTCAACGCTCGCCTCGTAGACCACGCGCAGTGCCGGTTTCGGTTGCGGTGCGTGGCTGTTCTCCCGTAACCGACGAAAGATGTTCTCCACGTCCACGATGGCGTCGTCAACCAACTCGCCCATCGCAACGGCGATCCCGCCCAGCGTCATCACGTTGATCGACAACTCGACGCCCGTGATCATCCCGATAAGGCGGAAGACCAGGACGGTAACGACCAGCGACAGTGGGATCGCGGAGAGCGAGATGAACGTGGTGCGGAAGTTCATCAGGAACAGGAACAGGACGATCAACACCAGCACCGCACCGATCACCAGCGCTTCGCCGACGTTGTACACGCCACGGTCGATAAACTCTCGGAGTTCGTAGAGGCCCGTTTCGAGAATCACGTCAGCCGGGAGAGACGGCTCAACTTCGGCGAACGCCGTCTTACATGTATCGGTCAACGCCCGCGTGTCGGTGTGCGGTTGCTTGGAGACGGTGATTGCGATACCGGGGAATCCGTTGATGCTGGAATCCCCACGCTTCACCTGTGCCCCTTCCACAATGCGGGCGACGTTCCCCAACAGCACGGGTCGCGGCGGGCTGGGCTTTTCACCCGGCCTCGGGGCTTCCTCCTTCCTTGGCTCGGGCACCTTGACGACGATCATCTTCAGGTCAGCGACCACCTGTTCGGGTCGCGGACCAAGGCGACCAATCACGCGAATGGGTTGCTCGACCCCACCCGTGTCCGCAAACCCGCCGGTGAAGTTCACGTTGTTCGCCCGCAGGGCAGCATCAACGTCCTGAAGTGTGACCTCGTGTTCCTTCAAAAGTGCAGGGTCTACCAGCACCTGATACTGCTTGCGACCGCCGCCCATCATGATGACCTGGGCGACACCCGATACCTTGAGCAACCGTGGCCTGACGACCCAGTCTGCCAGGGTGCGGAGCGACAACGCCCGTTTCGCCTCCGAAGGGAAGACCCATTCGCGGCTCTGGCCATCCACCGACGCACGAACCCGTTGATCGCCATCCGCCGCGATTGCTTCCCACGTCGCCCCCACTACCGAGACTGGTTGCCATGCAGCGGGGTTCCGCCGGTCGGTTACCGTCCACGCAAACAACTCCGGTGGTGAGTCGGGCTTCGTGACCCGTTCGGCGTAGAACTTGGTGTCCGGGATCGCGACCAGTTCACCGCCCTTCGGGCCAGGTTGTCGCCGCATACCGGCGATCAGGAACTGTCCCATGATGGAACTGACCGGGGCCATTTGTGGACGCACGCCCTCGGGCAGGTCGCCCGCAACCGTGGCGAGTCGCTCCTGCACCGTCTGCCGGGCATTCTTGATGTCGGTGCCCCACGAGAACTCGACATACACGACAGACAGCCCGTACCCCGACTGAGTCCGCACGTCCTGCACGCCGCTGGCCCCGAGCATTGCGGACTCCAGGGGGAACGTGACCAGCGTCTCGACTTCTTCGGGGGCGAGGCCAGGGCACTCGGTCATGATCGTGACGCGAGGCCGATCCAGGTCTGGGAACACGTCGATGGGCATCGTCGTCGCAAGGTAACTCCCGTACCCGAGGACGACGAGGCACGCGACCACCACGAGGGGTCGATGTCGGAGCGCGAACTTGATGATGCCGTTGAGCACGGGAAATCTCCGCTCAGTCGTGGCTGTGGCCGTGATGGTCGCCGCCCCCGCCGCCCTCGCTGGCCGCAGCGGCCTTGAGAGCGCGGTTGATGGCAGTGGCGGCGGAAGTTCGGACGACGAAGTCCGCAGCCGAGATGTTCCCGCCGCGGGCAATCACGGCTTCGTTGCGGTCCTCGTACAAGACCTGCACCGCACGCTTCACGAAGAAATCCCCGTTCTGAACGAACACGAACGCCTCCGCCCCCTCACGCACAACCGCACCGGCGGGGAGCACGAACGGCAGCAACTCGGTCTTCCCGTCCGGTCCGAGCGTGACAATCTTCTCGACGGGCAGACGCAGTCGCACCCGCTGGCCGGGTCGGAATCGCCATGCGAAGCGATTCTTCCCACCCTGGGTGAACTGGTGGTACTGATTCTCAAGCGGCAGGTAGAACGGGAACGTGGTCCCGGCGGCGGGTGGCGACCCCATGTGGTGGATGACCAGCGACGGCACTTCCGGCCAGTCGCCGGGTGTTTCGCCGGGGAACTCAATCCGGATCGGCAAACCCTTCGAGGCCGCTTCGGCGAGCGACTTCGTCTCGGATGCGAACGCCTGACCCTCGACAAATAGCCGCTGGTGATTGGCAAGCAAACACAACGTCTGGCCCGCCTGAACCTGGGCCCCACGCTGGACCGACAGTTCTTGCACCTCGTAGAGCAGATCGTCGTCCGCTGACGGGAACGGGAGCCAACCCGTCGTTGGCCCTGCCGGGGCAAAGACAGTCACTGCGGTCACCACCTCACCTTTCTCGGCGCGGTCCACTTGCTCCTGGGTCATGCCGAAGACCTGGAGTTGTCGGCGGTACGCCTGGATCTGCGTGACCACTCGCTTGACTTGGTTTTCCTCCTCGATCAACGCGGCACCCGATTGCGTGCCCGCTTTGACAAGCGCGGCAACTCGATCACGCTTTGCAATCGCGAAGTCCAGTTCCCTTGCCGCCTTGGCCAGGTCGGTTTGGACGCCCTGCAAGAACTCGCTGACGAGTTGAAGCGTGAACAACGGGTCGCCCGCCTTCACGGTGTCTCCGGGGCGTGCCTTGATCTCGGTCACGATGCCGGCGACCTTCGAGGTCACTCCGCGATCACTTTCGCCAGGGCGGTCCACCACCACGCCGGGCACGGGCACGCGCCGCCAGTATTCGGTCGGAGTCAGCGAATCGACCGCCCCGTCCTTGTCGAGCCCGAGGTTTGCCTGGGCCTGGGGGCTGAGTTTCACGCGATCACCACGAGAGCCGTGGTCGTGGCCAGCGTGGTCGTCGTGCCCAGCCTGCTCGCCATGGCCATCGGGTTTTGCTCCCGGCTTCATCGGGAAGACGTGAGGCAGCCAACGCTCGCGAGTGGCGTAAGCGGCGAACGCAACACCGCCCATCACCAGGACGGTGAGTACGGGCGACAAGTATTTCGAGTAATGCATGACTCCCTCCGGGCTTTTGGCCAGAGCGCGAACGACGAAGTTCTGTGAGTGAAAACAGTGACGCCGACGCGACTGATCGCGTCAAGCAACTGATCCGAGGAAGTGAGTTAATTCCGGAGCGTGAGGAGTGTGATGAAGAGGGGATGTGAGGGCATTCTTCGGTTGGGAACCGTGGCCCTCACCGGGAGCCGAGTCGAGAAGACAGGGTCGGAAACAGCGACGATGCTTTCCGGAGAGGCTTCCGGGGTCACGTCGTGAGCTTCGGTTTGGCCCATCGCGTCAGCAGCAGGGCGTAGCTGAACCGTCGGGCAACTCGGATGGTGTTCGGGGGGGTGAGTGTGGCCCGTCGCGCCGACCTCGACGGTTGACTCTGCTGTCTCGGTGGACTCTGCTTCTTCGGCTGAATCGTGGTGATGCCCACAGGAACAGGTATTCGCTTTGGGAGCAGTTGGGCAACTGGAATCGTTACAGGTGATTGGGGTCGCGGCGCATGTGCAGATGCGGAAGGGGAGTGGCCCCACCAGCGTCAGCACAATGACGAGCAACCGTGTCACGATCCGTTCCTCCTATGGCAAACTATCCGGGGCCTCCGCCGAAAGTCAACACTAACGGCATCATTTCCCCCCGAAACCGGGGGCGAGGTGGGCGGGGTTGCGTTTTCTTCCCAGTTCATCCCCATGTTTGCCTCCCGAAGAAGACCAAGTTGCCGCACCTCGCCTCCGGTTTCGGGGGGAGAGGACTGAAATCATTGGCGGGCTTACGCCGCGCCGCTCGCCAAGACTGGGCACCGCCATCGTGGTGTGGTAGCATCGAAGCACCTCGCCAATTTCCCTCCGAGGTCTCCCTCACATGATTCGCTCCTCGCTCCGCTTCGCGTCGCGGCTGTGCCTGCTCGGATTGGTCGCGTTGCTGCTGCCGGTTGTCGCGCAGGCACAGCCACCGGCCATCGACCCCGCAGGGTTGCCGGGGCCGCTTGTCATCGTCGGGGAGGGGGAGATTCCCGAAGACGCACGCAAGGCGTTCTTCGATCTCGCGGGCAAGGCGAAAGCCAGGATCGTCGTCATCCCCACCGCGGCCAAGGATGCTGAGGAGAAAAGGGTCGGCAAGCTGGTGGAGTCGTGGAAGGAGATGGAACCGAAATCGGTCGCGGTGCTTCACACACGGCTGAAGAAAGAAGCCGACGACCCCGACTTCGTGAAGTCGCTCGCCGAAGCCACCGGCGTCTGGTTCACGAACGGGAATCCCGAGCGAGTCATCGAGGCGTATCGCGGCACGCTGGTCGAGAAGGAACTGAAAAAACTCCACGAACGCGGCGGGGTCATCGGCGGTTCGCTCGGCGGCATGATGGCACTCACCGACCTCCACATTGATGGCGACGCCCCGAAGACCGCCCCCGGGTTCGCCTTGCTCAACGGCTTCATCCTCGATGGCGGAACACGACTCAAAAGCACCATCGCGGCGAACCCGGCGTACGTCGGCTTCGCGTTTGTCGAAGGCTCCTCGATGGTGATCCAGGGGCGGGTTGCTCGCGTGATCGGGAATGGCGTCGTCACCATTCAGGTGGCGAAGGGGGCGGGGAAGCCGGCGGCGACGGACACGTTCAAGGCCGGGTCGCTGATCGATCTCGTGCAGCTTCGCCGTGCGGCCGCGAATCGCGCGGCGAACTCACCGTTCCCACCCGCGAAGCCACCCGAGCCTGTCGTTCCCAAGGGAACGCTCATCATCATTGGCGGCGGCGGTTCCACACCCGAGATGTGGGAGCGGTTCATTGAGGCGAGTGGCGGCCCGGATGCGCTCATTGTCGTGATTCCCACGGCGCTCGAAGACCCGCTGCCGTTGGCGGTCGGCGAGGTGAACATCCTCAAGAAATTCGGGGCGAAGAACGTGAAGTCGCTGCACACCCGCGATCCAAAAGTGGCCGACGATCCGAAGTTCTCGGAGATGCTCACGAAGGCGGGCGGGGTATGGTTCGGCGGCGGTCGGCAGTGGCGATTCGTGGACGCTTACGGCGGCACGCTCACCGAGAAGCGGATTCACGAAGTGCTGGAACGTGGCGGCGCGATCGGCGGCAGTTCAGCAGGGGCGAGCATCCAGAGCGAGTTCATGCCGCGAGGGCATCCACTGGGGAACACCGTGATGGCGGCCGAGGGTTACGAGAAGGGGTTCTGCTTCCTGCCGGGTTGTGCCGTCGATCAGCACTTCTTCGCACGCAACCGAACGGCCGACATGACCGGCCTGATGAAGAAGTACCCGCAATACCTGGGCATCGGGCTGGATGAGGCGACGGCCATCGTGGTAACAGGCACCACAGCCGAGGTGATCGGCAAGAGCGATCTGGTTCGTTCGTGGCTGGGTTCATGGCCCCGAAGCCGACGCGTGGGGTTCTACGACACGACGAAGAAGCACGACGGCGACAAGGATTACGAGGAGTTGAAGCACGGCGACAAGTATGATCTGAAGAAGCGTGCGAAGATTGAGAAGTGACGGACGGATTTGAAGGGATAACTCTGCGTCATGATCCGTGTAGCAGGCTGCGACCCCGGGACAAGTTCCCTCGACATCCTCGCCATCGACGAGAACCAGGCCGTTGCGCAGGTGCAGTTCGAGCCGGAAGAACTCCGCGCTGATCCCACGCTTCCCGTGCAGTGGCTCCGTGCGAACGGGCCATTCGACGTGATCGCGGGGCCATCGGGCTACGGCTTGCCGCTGGTTCGCGCTGCCGATTGCACCGACCAACAGTTGGAACTGATGTCGCTGGTGCGCCCCAATGAGCGTAACTCGGCCCACGGCGTCGGTGGCTTCACGGCGATGGTCCGTGCCCTGCGCGATTCCGGCTTGCCCGTCGTGTTCCTGCCGGGTGTGATTCACCTCCCGACCGTCCCGGTTCACCGCAAGCTCAACAAGATCGACATGGGCACCGCGGACAAGCTCTGCGTCGCGGCGCTGGCACTCGCCCAGCACGACAGCGACGAACCCGCTGCGGTGATCGAGTTCGGCTCGGCGTTCACGGCGATCATGATTCTGAAGGATCGGCAGATCGTGGACGGCTCCGGCGGCACCTCGGGGATGATCGGGGCACGGTCGGGCGGTACGTGGGATGGCGAAGCGGCATACTTGCTTTCACCGCTGACGAAGGCCGATCTCTTTCGTGGCGGCGTGGCCGACGCTCCGGACCGCGACATCGGCAAAGCGGCGTTCCGCGAAGCGTTCACGAAGACGGTATTCGGAATGCTGAATGTCCACGGCATTCAGGACATCTATTACGGCGGCCGCCTGCTCCGCACGGATACGGACCTGGTGCAGCAGGCGCTGGGCGAGTTGCCGACGAGCTTCTTCCGGCTGCACTACGCGGGAGATTTGCCGGGCGCGTGGGTGAAGCACGCGGCCCAGGGTGCGGCGATCATCGCGAACGGCCTCGCCGGCGGCGCATTCGCGAAGGTGGTCGATTGGCTGAAACTGCGAGACGCATCGGGCACCGCACTCGACTGGCTCACCCACCCGCGTGCGGTTGAGGTGCGAAAGTGGTTTGGCGAGCGGCCGGCGTAAGCTCAGGTGTAGAGAACGAAGTGAGCAACACCCTGGAACGCTCGGTGATAGAATGCACGCTGCGAGCGAGTTCGCAGTTGAAGGGAGAAACCAAGTGGAACCAACACTGGAAGCTGTGGTCGCGCGGCTCGAAACGCTCGAGCGGAAGGTAGCCCAACTCACGAAACCTACAGTCCGGCCTGGCACCGCCGACTGGGACGCGGTCGAGAAGGCCATGCGCGAGCTTGAGGACTACGACTACAATGCGTGGCGTGAGCAACGCGAGTACGACCTCAAGCACGCCGAGGATCATCTCAAATGATCCTGGTCGATACTGGTGTGTTGATCGACTACACCCGAACCCCGAGCGATCCCAAACTCGGCGGGTTGCTCCGAACTTTGCCGCTTGCTATCTGCGGGGCAGTGCGGGCCGAAATCCTCCACGGAAGTCGGAACCCCCGTGACCGAGCGCGACTTGTCCTACTACTTGACTGCTTCTCGCAATTGTCCACCCCCGAGTCCCACTGGGATACAATCGGCGACAACCTGAATGCGTTACGAAAGAGTGGTGTTACGATTCCATTCACGGATGCCATCATCGCCACCGTTGCCCTCGCGAATGACATCGAACTCTGGACTCGCGATACCCACTTCACACTCGTCCAACGTGTGCTTCCCGCGCTAAAGTTATTTATCGAACCGCCATGAGGTCGGACCGCGTGAATTCAGCCCGTCACTCCGCCTCCCTCGCACGCTGTTCCAGCACGTCCAGAATCAGCGGGTGGCGGCCGAGTGGTTCTGCCAGCACGAAACGCACATCGGGGAAGCGTTCGCTTAACCGGTCTCGCGCTGAAGACAAGTCTTCGACGACGTGCTTCCCCGGCGACAAGAAATACGGTAGCAGGATCACCTCGGTTGCGCCCGCTTCCACGCACAGCACGCCGCCGGGTTCGATGCCGGGTTCCGCGAGTTCCAGGTACGACACCTGCACGATCGGGTAGCGGCCGCGTTCCCGCATCGCGTCGGCGATGTGGTGCAGTTCCGCGTTCGCCTCTGCACGGCGACTTCCGTGAGCGATCAGCAACAACGCAATGCGGCGAGGTATTGTCATACCCCGTATCATAGCCTGCCATGAACGAAACTGTTCTCATCGTGGACGACGAGGAATCCGTCCGCCGCACATTTCAGGAATGGCTCGCGTCGTCGGGCCTGGGGGTCACCGTGTTCGCTTCGCCGGACGCGGAGTCCGCGTTGCGCATCGTGAGCGAACACCCGATTGACCTCGCCGTGCTCGACTGGAACCTCGGTTCCGGTAGCGACGGGTTGCGACTCCTCGAAGATATCGTCGAGTTCCAGCCGGATGTCGTTGCGATTCTCGTGACGGGATTCGCGGGGATCGCCACGCCGCTTCAGGCACTGCGAATGGGCGTCCGCGATTACCTCGACAAGAACGCCGACCTGAACCGCGAGACGTTCCTGAAGGCGATCCGCAATCAGTTGGACCGCATCCGCCCGGCCCGGCACGCACGAGCACTCAACCGCGCCGCGACCGAGTTTCGCGCTGCCGTCGAGAACGTGTTGCCGTTGGTCCGCACGACCGCCGCGTTCAACGATCCCGTTCCGCTTCCCGAGGCGGTGCGGGCACTACTGCGGTTCCTGATTCGCGCAACGGGTGCTACCGATGGTGCACTCCTCGTTCGGCACCTCGCCCCTGATGGCACCGAGACCACCGCGGCGTACAGCCCGACTGGCGAAACGCACCCGGCGACGGCAATTCCGTTCGCACAGTCACTCGCGGCGAGCATCATGAGCCATCAGGAACCGATGGTCGTGAACGGTACTGAGGCTGTCACGGATGGAGCGGTGCAACTGATGCCATTCGAGATCGGGCGGAAGTCGATCCTTGCCGCGCCGCTGCCGGTGGGTAGCGGCACGTCGGTTGTGCTGGAACTGTTCGACAAGCCCGCTCCGGGGTTCACGCAGGCCGACCGCCATCTCATGGCACCCGCGATGGAGATCGGTGCCGATCTGCTCCGGCAGGCATTCGCGGAACGTCAAACGAGCCGGTTGTTATTCGATGCAGTCGATGCCGCGCTGAAGGCTTCCACGGGCGTCACCGATGTGCTGTCGCCTGCCGATAACCCGTTGCCCGCCGCGATGGAACGGCTCAAGGCGGGGCTTGCACAAGACACCAACGCGATGGCCGATCCCGAAACAACGCTGCGACTCGTGGAAGCCGTTCGCGGGCTGGCCGTGCGTCACGGCCCGGTTGCGGTAGAACATTGCGTGCGAATGGTGACCGACCTGCGAAAACTCCTTGATGAACTCACCGGAACTTGAAGAACGAAAGATTAACCACAGAGGCACAGAGACACAGAGAAAACAGGAGAAGATTGTTTTCAAGAACGTGCTTTGCTCTCTTCGGTTTTCTCTGTGTCTCTGTGTCTCTGTGGTTAATCTCGCTGGTATCCTCATGACCGAGCCGACGGTGTTTGACGAAATCTTCGCCCGGCTCACGCCTGACCGGATCTTCAGTGATGCGCGCGCCACAGGTGAAGGCATCACGATCGCGGTCATCGACTCAGGCGTGGAGCGGTCAGTTCTCGAAGACAAGTTCAACACGGCCGGCACTCCCATCCAGACGATCGAAGGCGCAGTGTTTCGCCCCACGGGGCCGCCGTTGCCGTACACCGGGCACCAGTCCAGCCCACATGGAACCACAGTCGCGGACATCATCCTCACGCTCGCCCCGCGAGTGAAGTTGTACTCGGCGGATGTGTTCGGCCCGACTGGAAGTTGCGAGGTGGAAACCGTCATCGCGGCGATTCGGCACGCGATCGACATTTGGAAGGTGAAGGTCATCAACCTGTCGCTCGGGGTGCCGGAGCACAAGTTGCAGCAACCCGCCCGTCGGCAGCAACTCCTTCGAGCGATCGAGGAAGCCTACTTCCGCGATGTGCTGGTGTTCGCCGCAGCGCACAACGAACACCCGATCACCCGCAGCTTCCCGGCCGCGTTCGCCACGCCGCTGATCTCGGTCGATAAGGGATTGTTCGACGACCCGCTTGGGTTCGCGTATCGGCTACACGAGCAGATCGAGTTCCAGGCAGATGGCCGCGGCTACCTGGGGCCATTTGCCCGCGAGCCTGCAACCAGTTGGGCGACACCGCACCTCGCGGGAATCGCCGCTCGCATCCTGTCGCTGAAACCCGACCTGAAGCCGTTCGAGATCAAAACGATCCTGTACTGGCTGTTCCGAAGTGTGAATCAATCCTCAGCCGTTCCAGAGACGTGATGCTCAATTACCGGGGACCGCTTCACCGCCCGACCGGGTGGAGAGCGCGCCAAGCGTCCACAGTTGGGTCTGCTCCGTGAAGGTCCGCACCGAGCCGTCGGCCAGGCCAAACATCGCGGCCCCGTTGTGGAAGCTGTAGAAGAGGAAGCTGTGCTCGTTGGTGGCGTTGATCTTCATGGGGCCGGTATAGGCTGCGGACAGCGCGGGGTTCGTGCCCGCGTTACACCACAACTTCCGTTGCCCGATCTCGTAGGGGTTGTCGTTGGTGGCCCATGCCCCGCCTTGTGCACGGGCACAGGATGACGACGCCTTGTTCGCTACCGACGCCGTCATCTTCCCCTCACGCCAGACATCCTCGCGGCCGGCGCACTCCCCGATCAGGATCGTATTCGAGGTTCCATCCGTGATTCCGAGCAGCGCGATCTGCGATTCGGGGACTGGCCGCATCACACCCCACATTGCGGCAGGCGTGGTGCCGAGCGATGGCTGCCCGAGCGCGGTCAGTTCCGCGTTAATGCTGGCGTTGATCCCCTCGACGACGAAGTAATCGGTGCAGGCCCCTTTCTTGCGTGGCGGCGAGTCGTTCTTGTCCTGGAAGCGGTTGGGGTTCGGGCTGGAAGGGCACTGGAGAATCTTGATCTGTGTCATCACGACGCCCGTTTCGGCGACGGGGTCGCCCTGTACCCACCAGTTCTGCGTGAGGTCGAAGCCCGCAGACCCGCCGATCATGTTGTTCTGTTCGATGAACGGGAATACATCCAGCGCCCAACTCCGCGCGCCTGCGACACCGACGATCGCCTGAGCCTCGGCCCGTTTCGAGTTCGGCAACCTGGTGTTCGAGTTTTCATAGTTGTGCAAGGCGAGCACGATCTGCTTCACGTTGTTGGAGCATTTCATTCGCGAGGCCGCTTCGCGGACCTTCTGCACAGCGGGAAGTAACAGCCCGATCAGAACCGCAATGATGGCGATGACAACCAGAAGTTCGATGAGCGTAAATGCATGGCGACGGTGGGCAGAACGCATACTACACCTCAACTTGCAAGAAGCGAGCTTGGTGGCGATCGTCAAGCAACTTCAGTGCCACGCAGAATCTCCCTGAAATCGAGTGGTTCCCGTAGATCTCGCCGACCTTGCTGGGCAACGTGTGGCCATCCCAGGTAACGCGGTGGCCACCCCACTCAATGGTTGAATCCCCCTCGCACCGGTCTAAGATGAACATGGGAGAAGCACGAAGTCCGAAGTACGAAATCCGAAAGGAAGACCGCAACGCACGGTGTTCTTTGCCTTCCTTTCGGATTTCGTACTTCGGACTTCGGATTTCCGACCCAAAGGGGCGTGGCATGATTGAGCGAAAGTACCTGTTCCCCGGGGTGATCGAACTGAACCTCCAGGCGGCGAGGTCGTTTGGGGTGAACATCTACCTCATCGATGGTGGCACGGAATGGGCACTCCTCGACGTTGGCCAGGAAGACACGCTCGATGAAGTGATCGAACTCATTCGCGAACTCGATTTCCAGTTGTCGAAGTGCAAGCTCCTGATCGCGACTCATGCCGACGCGGATCATGTTCAGGGGTTGGCCAAGGCTCGTGCCCGGCTCAAGGCCAAGACCGCCGCCCACCCGCGTTCCGCCGCCGTTCTGGAAGCTGGGGACGCCGTCGAAACCTACGCCAGCATCCCGGCTCAGGACTTCCACATCGAAGGCGGGATGCCGCCGTGCAAGATCGACGTGAAGATCGACGAGGGGAGCGAGATCAAGATTGGGAAGCGGAAGCTGAAAGTCTGGTCCACACCCGGGCACACCCCGGGACAATTGAGTTTCAAGTACGATAACCTGCTGTTCAGCGGCGATAACATCTACAAGGATGGCTGCGTCGGCGCGATCGACGCGCACCACGGTTCGAGCATCCCCGACTACATCAAATCGCTCTCGCGCATTCGTGAAGACGACGCGGAGTTCCTGCTGCCGAGCCACGGGCCGGTGTTTCGTCGCGATCCGAAGATGCTCCAGAAGACCATCGATCGAATCACGCAGTATCAGTACATGGCCGACTTCGGCACCTGTGCCGTCTCCTGGCCCCTTCAGGAAGCGCACGAGAAAGATATCGCCTTGGGTCGAATGCCTTCTCTGGGAGGGAGTTGATTGTTTGTAGGGTTGTTGTTGGTTGGTTGTGGTGGGTTGATTGTTGGTTGCTGAAGTGCCGGAATCGGTGGCTTACGACCCAACGCCCACAAACAACAACCCACACACAACACCCCACAAACGATTAACAACAACCCACACACAAGCCACGGTTTTCCAAGATGAAAATGGGTCTCGTCGGATACGCGGGGACGGGCAAGAGCACCATCTTCGAGTGGCTCACGGGCGAGAAGCCGGACCCATCAAAGGTGCAACAAGGGCAGACCGCGATGGCAGACGTTCCCGACGAACGCCTCGCGAAGATTGCCGCCGCGCTCAAGCCGAAGAAAACCACCTACACCAAGGTTGCGGTTCTCGATACCCCCGGCTTGACGCAGGGCGGCGACCAGAAGGACAACGCCCGCCGCCTCGGCGTCATCCGCGAAGCGAACGGCATGGTCGTCGTGCTCGATGGCTTCACCCGCACCGACTTCGCAACCCAGCTCGTCAAGTTCCGCGAGGAGTGTCTGTACGCCGACATGGAGATCGTCGGCAACCGCATCAGCAAGCTCGAAACGGTGCTGAAGAAGAAGGCGCGGCCGGCCAAGGAAATCGAGGCCGACGAGGCCGAGATGGCGCTCATGAAGCGCATCAACGCGACGCTGGAATCGGGCAAGCCCGCGTCAACCCTCAACCTCCCCCCGGAGGAAGAAAAGACTGTCCGTAGCTTCACACTGCTGACGCTCAAACCCGAGATCGTGTTCGTGAACCGTGGCGACTCGGGCTTCAACGACCCGCTGCCGGCCGATCTGCTCGCACTCGCGCCGACGGCGGTGCAGGCTCCCGTGAAGCTGGAACTGGAACTCCTTGCGATGTCCGAAGAGGACCGGACTGCGTTCATGGCCGACTACGGGGTAACCGAGTTCCGCCGTGGTGCGACCATTCGGGCGATGTTCTACGGCGTCGGGCGGAACGTGTTCTTCACCGTGGGTGAGGACGAGTGCCGAACGTGGTCGATCCCCGCGGGGTGCGAAGCGGTCGAGGCGGCCGGGTGTATCCACAAGGATCTGAGCGAGAAGTTTGTGCGGTCGAACGTGATCGGATACGACGACTTCGTCGCGTGCGGCTTCTCGGAAAAGGAAGCGAAGACGAAGGGAATGAACCGCACGGAAGGGAAGACTTACATCGTGAAAGATGCCGACATCATGCACATCCTGGCGAGCAGTTAGGCAAAGGCGAAGCGAGCCACGGGGTTCACCCCCGTGGTGTGTGGGTGAATGCGGCACCCACGGGGATGAACCCCGTGGCTCGCCGACGCCCCCCGGTTCTTATGCCATCCGCGACTTCAGTTCCGCGTCCACGGCGTCGAGGTACTCTTCCGTCGTCAGGTACGGCGTCTTGTCGCTGATGAGGATGGCCAGGTCCTTCGTCATCTTGCCAGACTCGACCATATCCACGCAGACCTTCTCCACCGTCTCGGCGAACTTCACCAGATCCGGCGTGCCGTCCATCTTGCCACGGTAGATGAGGCCGCGAGTCCAGGCGTAGATCGACGCGATCGGGTTGGTGCTGGTCTTCTTCCCCTTCTGGTGCTCGCGGTAGTGCCGCGTGACCGTGCCGTGGGCCGCTTCCGCTTCCACCGTCTTGCCGTCCGGCGTCGTCAGCACAGATGTCATCAGGCCGAGCGAGCCGTAACCCTGGGCGACGGTGTCGGACTGCACGTCGCCGTCGTAGTTCTTGCACGCCCACAGGTAGCCGCCGCTCCACTTCATGTTCGCGGCTACCATGTCGTCGATCAGGCGGTGCTCGTAGGTCAGTTTCTTCTCATCGAACTTCGCCTTGAACTCGGCGTCGAAGATCTCCTGGAACAGATTCTTGAAGCGGCCGTCGTAGACCTTCAGGATCGTGTTCTTCGTGCTGAGGTAAACGGAATAGTCGCGGCCCAGCCCGTAGTTGAAGCACGCCCGTGCGAAGCCCTTGATCGAGGCGTCGAGGTTGTACATCGCCAGCGTGACGCCGGCGCTCGGAGCCTTGAACACTTCCTTCTCGATGGTCGGCCCGCCGTCGGCCGGGGTGTACGTGAGCTTCACCGTGCCGGCACCGGGGAACATGATCTCGCTCGCCTTGTACTGGTCGCCGAACCCGTGGCGGGCGACGACGACTGGCTTATCCCAGTGGCCGACGAGCCGTGGCACATTCTTGCAGACGATCGGCTCGCGGAAGATCGTGCCGTCGAGGATGTTCCGGATGGTGCCGTTGGGCGACGGGTACATTCGCTTGAGGTTGAACTCTTTAACGCGGGCCTCGTCGGGCGTGATGGTCGCACACTTCACCGCGACGCCGTACTGCTTGGTGGCTTCGGCCGACTCGAACGTCACCTTATCGTCGGTGGCGTCGCGGTGTTCCATGCCGAGGTCGAAGTATTTGAGATCGATGTCGAGGTATGGCAGGATGAGCTTCTCGCGGATCTTCTGCCAGATGATGCGTGTCATCTCGTCGCCGTCCATCTCGACGACGGGATTCTTAACCTTGATCTTGGCCATGAGGGGCAGCTCCGATTGGGTATGCACGGCGAGAAGCCGTTAGCATAGCTGCGGGGCCGAAGGGCGAACAGAAGGGAGACGACGGGGGATGCCCGCAAAACCCGATTGCACCGTGCTGGTCGGTGGTTGGCTCCCCTGTCGAGGCGTGATAGCATCGGAGTGGTGTCGGGGGTTCATTCTGGAATGGAGGGCCACCCATGTCGCGCTGGATGCTGTGCGGAGTGATCTCATGGTTGATCCTCGGCTCGCCCGCGACAGCCCACGCTGACGATGCCGAGGATGCGTCGGCCAGGCTTGTGGTGGCACTCGGCGGCAAGGTGATTCGCGATGAAACGTTGCCCAATAAACCCGTCATCGAAGTGAATCTCGCCGAAAAAGATGTTCTGGACGCCCATCTGAAGGGGTTGGCAGATCTGAAAAATCTCACCGCACTCCATCTCTCCGGATCGCGAGTAACGAACGCGGGACTGAAAGAACTTGCGCCACTGACAAACCTTCGCAAGTTCTCAATCGGATCTACGCAAGTGTCGGACGAGGGATTAAAGGAACTCGCGTCACTGACAAAACTCAGCACGCTTTACCTGTGGAGGACGAACGTGAAGGGTCCGGGCTTGAGAGACCTCGCGTCCCTCAAACACCTCGAAACCCTCCTCCTGCACGGCAAGGGAGTGACGGACGATACATTGATACACGTTGGTGCCCTCACCAGTCTGACGAAACTCGACCTCTCCAATCACGGGACCAGTTTCGGTTCCGGGAATGAGATCACGGACGCGGGGCTGGCAGGGCTGGCTCCCCTCGAAAATCTCACCGAACTCAATCTGTGGGGCAACTGCCGTCTCGGGGATCGTGCGTGCAAAGAGTTGGTCCCTCTCCAGAAGCTCACCACACTCGACCTCAATAGCGCCCACGTTACGGACGTGGGTTTGAAGGAATTGGCGAAGCTAAAGAATCTGACCACACTCAAGTTGCACGCCGCCGTGCCGGAAGGCGGATTCCCTAGAACCTCGGTGACGAGCGCGGGCCTGAAGGAACTGGCGGCACTCAAGCACCTCACCCACCTCGATCTCAGCTACACGCATGTGGATGATGCAGGGATGCGGACTCTTTCGCAGATGAACCTCAGCCACTTGCACCTCAACTCCACCCGAGTGACAGACGCGGGGCTGAAGGATCTGGTCACCGAACCGCGCAGCGGGCTACTCGGGATAATCGCGGCTATCGTTGCGGTGGCGTTCGCCGGCATCGTAGTTTCTCTCCGCTGTGCTCGTGGGAGAAGGACCGGGGTGCTGGCTTTCAGCCTTGCCGGTCTCGCGGGTGCGCTCCTGGTCTGGTTCGGGTTTGACAAGGTATTCGACCCGAGGCCGACGCCGCTCGCCAGCAGCCTCACTGAACTCTCGATCCAAGGCACGAAGATCACGAATGCGGGCGTCGAGCAACTCCGAACAGCGTTGCCGAAGTGCATTATCAAGTGATGGGGAACTCGACGGCTCCTTACCCTCCGCGCCGCAAGCGGGTTGCACCGGGCACTGGAATTGGGCTCTACGATTTCGACCGCTCTGCCCATCGCACTTCAAGCCAACCCAACCGTTGTGCCATTCTCTTCGCGAACCGTAATCTAACCGCACGTCTCCACCCCTCACCCATACGACACACCACCATGAGCAAGAAACTCCGCTGGGGCATTCTCGGCGTCGCTGGCATCAACGATCGCCTGATGTGGCCACTCCAGAACGCGAAAACGTCCGACCTGCGAGCCATCGCCAGCCGCACGCTCGACAAGGCCAAGGCCAACGCCGCGAAGAACCACATCCCGAAGGCTTACGGCAGCTACGAAGAACTCCTCGCCGATCCCGAGATCGACGCGGTTTACATTCCGTTGCCGAACCACATGCACGACGAGTGGACCCGCAAGGCTGCCGACGCGGGCAAGCACATCCTCTGCGAAAAGCCAATGACCTGCGACGCGCCGAGTGCCGCAGCGCTCGTGGCGCACTGCCGGGCAAAGGGCGTTCGCCTCATGGATGGGTTCATGTGGCCGCACCATCCGCGAACGCACAAGTTGCGGAAGATCCTCGATGCGGGCGAGATCGGGCAGGTGAAGAAGATCGTGACCGCGTTCACCTTCAACCTGGAAGGGCTGCCGACCTCCAATATCCGGATGCAACCCGAGGCCGGTGGTGGTGGGTTGCTCGATGTCGGCTGTTACACCACCTATGCGATTCGCTGGTGGATGCAAGCCGAGCCGGTTCGCGTGTGGGCACATGCCGAGTTCGTCAACAACGTCGATGTCGCGATGAGCGGTGTGCTCACGTTCGCGGACGGCCGCACAGCGCACTTCGATTGTGGCTTCACGCATCCGTTGCGAACGTGGCTGGAGATCGTTGGCACCGAGAAGACCATTCGCATTCCGAACATGTGGATTCCCGACGACAAGGCTGCCTTCCACATCTGCAAGCAAAAGGGCGAGTTCGGCGAGGAACTGGAAACGATCGAAACGCCGGGCGAGAATCAGATGGTTCACATGCTCGATGACTTCGCGCACGCCGTGTTCGAGAAGCGCGAGCCGGTCCCGAACCCCGACGAGGCCGTGAAGACGCTGAAGGTGCTCGACGCACTGGCGAAATCCGCCCGCACCGAGAAGGAAGTGGAGGTCTGACACGGGCGAGCCGCGGGGTTTATCCCCGCGGGCTTCTGCGGTCCCAACCACCGCGGGGGTAAACCCCGCGGCTCGCCGTGCATACAACAACATTCCGGCCGAAACCCTTTCCACCTGTTCCGCACGTTTTCGGAGACAACCCCGTGAAGCGATTGATCCTCCCCATTATGCTTGGCCTCGTGACGGCCGTGGCCGCCAACGCCCAGCCGAAACCCGCCGACCCCAAGATGGTCGAAAAGGTTGAGATGGCACTGCCCGGGAAGGCACCCGCCAAGCCCAAGGCCACCCGCAACATTCTGGTGTTCAGCAAGACGGCCGGCTTCCGCCACTCGTCCATCGCCATTGGCACCAAGGCCATCACCATGATGGGCGACAAGACCGGTGCCTACACCGTCACCGCGACGGAAGACGAGTCGTTCTTCGAACCCGAGAAGCTCGCCAAGTTCGACGCCGTGTTCATGCTGAACACAACGGGCGATTGCTTCCGTCCGAAGGGCGTGCCCAAGGAAGAGGCCGACAAGCGCGAGGAGTTGTTGAAGAAAAGCCTCACCGACTTCGTTGCCGGCGGTAAGGGTTTGATCGGCGTTCACTCCGCGACCGATACGTACAAGAACTGGAAAGACTACAACCTGATGATGGGCGGGGCGTTCGTGAGCCACCCGTGGCACAAGAAGGTGCCGGTGAAGATTGTCGATCCGAAAAGCCCGATCACCGCGGTGTTCGATGGCAAGGATTTCGAAATCGCCGACGAAATCTACATGTTCCGCGACGACACGGCGCTGGCCAAGGATCGCCGTTACCTGCTGGTGATGGACATCGAGAAGATGGACGACAAGGACAAGGCTGGCGGCAAGCGCAAGGACGGCACGTACCCGATTAGCTGGATCAACACGCACGGCAAGGGCCGCTGCTTCTACTGCTCGCTGGGCCACCGTGAAGAGATCTTCTGGAACCCGACGATCATGCAGCACTACCTCGCCGGCATCCAGTACGCGCTCGGCGATCTGGAAGCCGACGCGACTCCCGCGAGTAAGTAATTTAGCCCGCCATTTATGGCGCGTGTTGGCAAAGCCCCCGGCAAGCCGGGGGCTAACTTATTTCCGCATGTCGGCCTTGAAGCGGAACGCGGGTTTGCCTGTGATCGCGGTGCTCTCGAAGCTCGGGCACCAGAAGCGTTCGACGTGCTCGATCACGCGGTCGGTTCCCTCGAAGTGGCTGATCCCCGGTGGGTGATCGGGGTTGTACATCGTGTCGGTCATGTCGCGAATCAGCGCCACGTTCTTCCCCTGCGTCACCATCGAGCGGATCGCGAACGGTCGCCCCAGCACGCACATATTCAGGTGAACGCCGCACAGGATCACGTTGTCGATCTTGCGCTCGGTCAGCAGGTTCCACGTCTCTTGCCCGTTGTCCGTGACCGCGTCGGCGTCGCCGATTTCGATGGCGGCGATCTGTCGGGTCCACGGCGGCTTGATCTCGCACTTCACCTTGCAATCGCAGCCCATGTCGGAATCGTCGATCGGCAGCACGCCCTCCCGTTTGCCGTCCGGCCAGTACCACGCGGTGCCCCAGCGGTCGTTGTCGTTGAATGGCACTGGCGACTTCGCGAACGGAGCGGCCTGGGCACGCTTGCGCTGCGGCGTGTCCTTGTAGAAGGCGGTGCAAGTGCTTGGTGCGTGGATGATGAAGATGCCGGCGCTGCGGGCGGTCTTGAGCATCTCGTTCATCGGTCCGGCGAGTTCCCCGACGCGGGCCTCGGCGGATTTGCACCAGTGATGATCCCACATGTCGCAGACGATGATCGCGGTTCGCTTCGCGTCCCACTCCGCCTTACGTTCGGTGGGTGCGACGGGTTCCTTCCCGGGTGCCGCAGCACGGGAACGGAGCGTCGGAGTGAGTTTGCCGTCGGCAGGTTTGCTCATGGCGGAGGCGAGCGTGAAGATTCCCAGTGCCATCACAGCAATGGGGTACAGGCAGAGATAGCGACGCAACACGATGTGAGTCCTCGGCGGGGAAAAGGGAGACGAGGACACTCTACCGCGACACCGAGACGACCGCCATGGTGCGAGCGAAGTCGAACGCAAAACCACGGGGATGATCCGCATGGCTCGCTGGTGATGCGAGCCATGCGGTTCATCCCCGTGGTGCTTGGTATTCAATCGCGAAGACCACGGGGATGAACCCCGTGGCTCGCAATTGGGTCACTCCGCGAGTGGAATCTTCCCCTCGCTCTCCTGAGGGATCACGGGTGCCGTAATCCCCTTCGGCATCGGTGAGATGGGCAACGGAGTTGGCGACGGGCCGCCCGATCCCATCGGTGTCGGAGTGATCGTGGTGTTGCCTCCACTCGCCACGCCCGACTTCTTCGCCTTCCAGTCTTTCACATCGGCGGCCACCACTTCCACAGCCTTGAGCAACTGCGTGTCGATCCCCTTCAACCAGTCCGCGGGAGTGATCTCGACAGCCACATCCGGGATCACGCCTTGCTTCTCCATGTTCACGCCCTTGTTGGTGAACACGCCCGTTCGCGGCAATCGGAACGTCGAGCCGTCAATCAGATGCGTGCTCGTGGTGCCGATCACGAAGCCGCCGGTCGCCTGCCCGACTACCTTGCCTAGCCCCAGTGCCCGGAAAGCGTGTGGGAAGATCTCGGCGTCGGAGTACGAACGGTTGTTCGTCATCACCACGACGGGCTTGGTCCACTTCCGGTCGTAGCTTCGCAGCACCAGACCCTCCCCGCCGTCGCGCTGCCGGAAGAACGTGTGCTCCTTGCCCGAGAGGTAGTTCAGCACCTGATCGTGGGTGAAGCCACCACCGTTGTAGCGCACGTCGATCACCACTGCGTCCTTGTCGAAGTGATCCGAGTACAGCGCCCGCACGAAGACTTCCAGGCCCGCGTCGTCCATGCTCGGGATGTGGATGTAGCCGAGCTTGCCGCTGCTGGCCTTCGACACGGCATCGGCATTCTGACGCACCCACCGCTCGTACATGAGCTGCGAAATGCGGTCGCGGCTGGTTCCGAGGATTTCGACCCGGCGCTTGGATTTCGGATCTTTTACGTCCGATGTCACGTCGAGCAACACGCCCTCGCCGGTCTTGTTGTTCAGGAGTCGGGAGACGTTCACCTTGCTCGTGAGTTCCACGCGGTCGATGCTCAGCACGATATCGCCAGGCTTGATGTTCAGGCCGCGTTTGTCGGCCGGGCCGTGCTTCAGAACCTCCGCGACCTTCAACCCTGGCCCGCGATACGCTTCGTCGAAGACCAGCCCGAGATCGGCGGTCCACTCGTCGGGCGTCGGGAGTTTGCCGCTGATGCCGAGGTGCGACGCGTTCAGTTCGCCAAGCATGAGGCTCACGAGAGCGTACAGGTCTTCGCGCTGCGCGACGTGTTCCACAAGCGGCTGGAACTTCGCCCGCACCGTGTTCCAGTCGGCTCCGTGGTGCTTGGAATCGTAGAAGGAATCCGAAAGCGCACGCCAGCACTGCACGAACATTTCGGCGAATTCTTCGTCACGCTTCACGGTCATTTTGGCCTGGAAGGTGATGCGGTTCGGCTCGATCGTGGAACCGCTCACCAGGCTTCCGAACGTGCCCGGTGCCCGGACTGACCGGAGTTCGCCCGACCCATTGAGGAAGTAGATCAGGCCGCTACTCTTGCGTGCCCAGCGCATGTACTTCGGGGCTTGCCCCGAGGTTGTGACACGCGTCACGCTGCTCCCGTTGCTGTTGGCGACCCAGAGATCGTCGCCGGTGTTCGAGTGCCGGAACGCGATCTGGCTTCCGTTCGGTGAGATGGCCACCGCATCGGCCGACATCCCTGCCGCACGGTAGGCCCGCAGGTGGATGTCGTCCCAGTCGATCTCGCCCGCCGCACCGGGGGTGCCCGGCTTCTGAAGGCTCAGCACATACGGGGCGTACAACCCGCGCCGCTGACCGATGAACCCGATCTTGTTGCCGGTCTTGCTCCAGCTCACATCGCTGTTGTAAGTCGCGTAGCGGGTGATGTTCTTCGGAGCAGCGCTGCCGTCGGTCGGCACGATGAACAGTTCGCTTGCAAAGGAGCCATCCATCCGGGCGAACACGATCATACTGCCATCGGGCGACCAGTCGTAATCGACAACCTGTGTTTCATCGACGAGCACCTTCTGATCCGTGCCGTCGGGCTTCATGGTCCAGAGTTTGCCGCTGCGAAGGAACGCGATGCGATCGCCCTTGGGGCTGAATAGCGGCCCAAGTTCGCCTTCGGGTGTGTTCGTGAGGCGTTTCACCTTGAACTTGTGAGCCTTGGTGAGTTCCGGGTGCTCCGCGTCGTCGGGTTCAAGCAGATAGATCTCCTCGTGCCCGGTGCGATCGGACAGGAAGATGATGCTCTTGCCATCGGGGCTGAAGCTGGCCGCGTGATCGAACGCGGGGGATTCCGTGAGCCGCGTGGCCTTGCCGCCGTCCGGGAGTTTCACCAGGAACAACTCGCCCTGAACCGTGACCACGGCTGCATCTTCTTCCGGGTTCAGCGCGAACTCGGTGGCATCTCGCGTGAACGTGACGCTCCGTTCCGTGTTCGACTTATCGTCGGCGTTCACCTCAATGGCGAGCTTTCGTGGCGGTGCGCCAGTCTTGGTGCCGACGACCCACAGGTCGGCTCCGCACTCGTAGACGATCCACTCGCCGTTCGTGCTGATCCGTGCCCGCCGCACGGTTTCTTCGTTGTGTGTGGTGAGTCGAAGATACCCACCCTCGGCCACGTTGCCTGGCCCGAGGTTCTGGGCGACGATGTTCGCACACCCGGGCTTGCTGCCCATTTCGGTGACGTAATACATCTTGCGGCCGTCGGGTGCCCACATCGGCGCGCCGTCCTGGCCATCGAAGGTGGTCAGGCGTTTCTGCGAGGTGCCGTCGAGGTTGCCGATCCAGATGTCGTCGTTGCTCGATCCACGGTAGCCACGGCGATACCACGTTCCCGGACCACGCACAAACGCGACCGTGCTGCCCAGCGGTGAAACGTGTGCTTCCTTCCCTTCGAACAATGACAGCTTCACTTCCGTTCCGCCCTCGAACGGCACGGAGTAGCAGTTCAAGTTCGAGGGAAACTCCGTGGCTCGCGACGACGAGAACAAGACGCTCTTGCCGTCGGGCGTCCACCCCGTGACCATGTCGGGAGCGCTATCGAACGTGAGTCGTCGCGGCTTGCCACCAACCGCGGGAGCGACGAACACGTCGTACTGCCCGTGCCGGTTCGAGCTGAACGCGAGCCACTTCCCATCAGGGCTGAACACGGGGTTAATGTCGTGGGCCTCGTGCATTGTCACCGGCCGCGCGACACCGCCGATGGCCTCGACGGTCCAGATGTCGCCTAGGTAGCTGAACGCGATCTGCTTGCCGTCGGGCGAGATATCGGGCGTCCGTGCGAACCGGATCGGCTCCTGACCGCTTGCGGCGGAATTCAAAAGGAACAAGGTAAACAGCACAACGGAGCAGACGCGGATGTGGCGGTGCATCGGGATGAGTTCCTTCTGATGGCCCGGCTTCACGGACCTTTCACGCGGTGGTAACAATTAGCTTACCCTGTCGGCACAACTGGTTCAAAAGGGAATGACGGACGAGACGCAATAGTTTGACAGGGTATCCGCTCAAAACGGTGCAATCGATTTGCTCGTAATCGCGGGATGTGCGGGAAATACGAGAAGTGTTCAACCATTGTTTAGCCGCGACGCGGAGCCTTCGGAGCGGAGCGCGAGGATAACCCCCACGCTCCGCTCCGAAGAACCGGAATGCTGGTAGACAGATCAGTTGTTGCCAAACCACTCGGGTGGAATACGTGGGTCGATCACTTCGCACTGTGTTTCGCTGATCAGCCGCACCTGCACCGTCTCCAATTTCAGTTGATCGACCACTGCGGCAAAATTTTCGGCGTGCATATTGCGGACCCACAAACCGTTTGGATGCGATGAATATACACCCAACCACAGCCAGTTCCCTCGTGGCCACGGTGGTGGTCCCTGATGTCGAAATCCGACCAGTGACGAAGTTCGATCCCGCGTTGGCATCATCAGGACATCGGGCCGACTTGGAACGGCAACGGGTGCTGGAGCCGGTGGAGGCATCCGTTTCCCTAATCGTCCCCAGATCACGGCAACAGCGATCCCGGCAACGAGCAGCAAGAGCGTTGAGATGCTCGCGATAATCGGTTGGGTTCGCATGGATCACATCCGCGAATCGAGCGAGACAGGCTCAACTCATTTAGAAACGGTGGCGTAATGATCGGAATCGTTACCGGTGGTGAGTAAGGTGTTTCCCCCTCACCCGGCTCGCAAAGCCTCGCCGACCTCTCCCCCCGAAACCGGGGGCGAG
>Ga0209181_10000134_pt1 | contig 128450 bp, 126 predicted proteins | sample MAT05_FD_187208 | JGI IMG/M metagenome (GOLD analysis project Ga0209181, IMG submission 187208) | Freshwater microbial communities from Lake Fryxell liftoff mats and glacier meltwater in Antarctica - MAT-05 (SPAdes) (version 2) | ecosystem: Environmental > Aquatic > Freshwater > Ice > Liftoff...
TGACCATCGGTGACGACGGTCACAGTCGCATACCCGGAATATAGCGAACGCAGGTCACTTCCGCAAACACCGGGTTCACAATTGCGCAGCGGATCAGGGCATCTGCTCAGCTTGAGCCATATCCCCGATACTCGTGGGCGGTCCAGCCCCCGGGGATCTGATCGGGATCGGGTAGCTCACTCGGAGGTTTCATCCGGAGCAGCCACCGGCCGGCCGGGTGGTGCTCCGGGGCCGCCAGGGCGTGAGCTGACAAGGAGTAAAGGCCGGGAATGCCCGCGATCGTACTCAGGTACTTGAGCTGGCATTCCCGGCCGTCGACGAAGCCAGGCGCGTCCTGGCGGCTCCGGAGTGCCGGCCGTCAAAGCGAAGAAATGCGAGCGTACCCCCACCCGGCACAAGGAATGGGCCGTGAAGGATTCGAACCTTCGACCTTGAGATTAAGAGTCTCCTGCTCTACCAACTGAGCTAACGGCCCGTGACGTGTTCCGCCTGAGCGGAACGGGACGGCAAGTATAGATTGGCCCGCTTCGACGCGCCCGCTAGGGTTGACCCGGCGCCGAGCCCCCTGTGTCGCTCGTCCCGAGGCTACCCAGTGGGTCTTCCAGCGACTTGCCACCGTCCTGTTTTGCCTGGCGCTTTGCCTGGTCGATCAGGCGTCCGATCCGCTTCGCCTCCTGGCGCACAGCGTTGAGCTGAGTGGTGATCTGCTCGATCTCGGCGTCGTCGCGGGTCGATTCGAGCGCCTTTCGACCGCTCTTTTCGGCGGCAGCAGTCTGCTGAGCGTAGAACTGGTAGGTGGCGAGGGTCACCAGGGCGCCGGTCGGGGGCGGGCCTTCTTCCTTCCCGGATGCTGCGGCGGCAGCGTCGGCCACGAACTTCTGGGCCCTTGCGGCATCCTCGATGTTCGCCTCGAACTGCGAGACGGTGGAACCCTGGGCGAGGCTGAAGAGGGTGCCGGCGACGAGTACGGCGACGGTTGGATCGGGCTTGTTTCCGGTCTGCTTGAGGTAGTCCTCCCAGGCCTGGGCGGCGAGGTCGTACTGGACCTTCGCCTTGTCGCCGACCAGGGTGCGGCCCTGATCGTCGATCTCCACCAGCGAGTTGCCGGCCGAGACTCTGGCCCGGATCACCTCAGCCTGCAGGTTCCTGTTGTTCGGTTCGGCTGCGACCCGTGCTTCCAGACGCTGGGCCCGCTCGATCGCGAGGTCGGCACCGTCCTGGGAAACGACGCCGGATGCTCCACCAAAGGGATTGATGCCGCCCGGCAGTCCGATCACCAGAAGGCTGGCAGCCATGACCACAGCCAGCATCACGTAGATGACCTGGATCACGCGCTTGCGCTTGCCACGCAGATCGAAAAGCATTTGGTGTTCAGGTTCTTTGGCCACTGCTCAGTTCTCCTGGGTGATTGGTTCGACCGACTCCCCGGCGCCTTGGGCGCCGAGGCCCCGAGCGAGCAAGATACTCAACTCGTAGAGCAAGAGGAGCGGCACCATCTCGATCAGCATCGTGATCGGGTCGACTCCGGGCAGCGCTGCGGCGATCACTGCGATGATCAGATAGGCATAACGACGGTACTTGCGGAGCTGTGGAACGGTCACGATCTGCAGCCTGACCAGCGCCAGGATTATCACCGGCACCTGGAAGACGACCCCGCCGGCGATCAGCGTCGTGGAGAAGAACGAGTAGTACTCCCGGGCCCGCAGCTCGGTGCTGAACTGGTCGCTGTTGAAGCTGAGCAGGAAGTCGACGGCGGCCGGCATGATCACGAAGTAGGCGAAGACCACACCCGCGATGAACAGCGCCGGGATCGCCAGCACCATGGGCAGCACGGCGCGGCGCTCGCGTGGCGAAAATGCCGGCAGGACATAAGCGAATATCTGGAAACTGATGAACGGCGCGGCGGCGATTATCGCCGCGTACATACAGACGGTGACTGTGGTCATGAAGGCCTCCGTCGGAGCGAGCACGATCAGCGCCTGGTCGGTCTGGGGAAGGGGCGCGGCGGCGATGTCGAGGATCAGGCTGCTCTGCCAGAAACAGACTGCGAAGGCGGCGGCCAGCGCGATCAGCGAATAGACGATGCGGGAGCGCAGCTCGTCGAGGTGGTCGACGAGAGTGATCTCCTCGTCGTGGCGGACCGGTTTCAGCCTGGCCAAACGTCCGACCTCAGTCTTGCCGGTCGGCGACTACCTCACCGTCGACCGGCTCGGCTTCGGCGGGTGGCGGCTTCACTTCGGTCACTTCGGGATCCGGATCGACGACGCCGTTGGCCTGGGCGTCGGTCAGCTCGACCGGCTCGTCTTCGTGATCCTCGCGGTCGTCACCGGAAACCGAGTCGCCGATGCTGCTCACGCCCTGCTTGAACTCGCTGATGCCACGGCCCAGCGACTTGCCGAGTTCCGGCAGGCGCTTCGGGCCGAAGACGATCAACGCGATCACGAGCACGATCGCTATCTCCATTATTCCCACGTTCGGGATCATGGGGTGATCGTAGCGCTAAGGCATGGCCGACTCGGCTCCGGTGACGTGAAGAAAGGCCGCTGCCGCGACCGGCCTAGCGGAAGTTCAGGTAGTAGCGCGAGGGGGTCGGCTCGGCCTGGCCCTGGTACTTCGAACGGTTCTCACCGTCACCGTAGGGGTGGTCCACCGGGTGGTCCATCTGCATGAACGAGAGCTGCCCGATCGGCATCCCATGGTAGATCGTGATCGGCAGGTTGGCGACGTTCGAGAGTTCAAGCGTGAGGTTTCCCTGGAAGCCGGCATCAACGAAGCCGGCGGTCGAGTGGATCAGCAGTCCGAGGCGGCCGAGCGAGCTCTTGCCCTCAAGCCGGGCGACCAGATCATCGGGCACGGTCACCCTCTCGAGGGTCTGACCGAGTACGAACTCACCCGGGTGCAGGATGAAAGGCTCGTCCTCTCTGGTGGTGACCAGTTCGGTCAGATCCTCCATCGGCGCCTTTACATCGATGAACGGGTAACGCGAATTGTTGAAGACGCGGTACTTGGAATCCACTCGAATGTCCACGCTCGAAGGCTGGATCAGATCGTCCCTGAACGGGTCGATCACGATGCGGCCGGACTCGATCTGTTCCCGGATACTCCGGTCGCTGAGAACCATCAGCGGCAGTATTCCAGAAGCCGAGGCGGCTGATGGGTCCGGGTTGCGATCAGCTGTAGCGCAGGACGACGCCGTCAGCGATCAGTTCGAGCAGTCTCGACTGCTCCTCTTCGAGCCCGGCACTGACGAGCCCGGCTTTGGCCTCGTCGATCAGGTCCATCGCCCGTCGGCGAACCACCTCGAGCGAGCCGGTTGCCGCAATTCGGTCGCAGAGTGCCGCCGCCGAATCTTCGTCAAGCCGGTGAAGGTCGGTTTCGGCAAGCTCCGGTTCGGCGGCGATCGCGACTATCACCGGGAGCGTCACCGTTCCGTCGAGCAGATCCGTCCCGCGTGCCTTGCCAGTCCGCTCGACCGGTCCCGATACGTCGAGCACGTCGTCCAGCATCTGGAATGCGAGGCCGATCCGGTGTCCGAAATCCTCCATCGCCCGGGACTGGTCGCTGCTGACCGTGGAGCGTCCGAGCACACAGGCGGCCGCAAACAGCCTGCCGGTCTTCAGCCGGCAGCGTTCCAGATAGTCCTCCTCCGGCAGAGCCATGTCGAACGCACCCTGGCGCTGCATCAACTCACCTCTGGCGAGATCCACCGCCGTGTCGCTCAGCTCCGAGATCGCGAAGCCGTCCCCACTTTCGGCCAGCAGGGCGAAAGCGGTGGCAAACAGCCGGTCCCCGAGAGCGGTCGCCCGGTCACGCCCGGACTGCGCGAATACAGTCGGCTTTCCCCGGCGCAGCGGTGCCCGGTCGAGCACGTCGTCGTGGACCAGGCTGGCCATGTGGATCATCTCCACCGCCACCGCCGGCCGGACCGCTTGCGCAGCGCCGTCAGGGCCGGCGCAGAGCAGTACCAGCATCGGCCGCATGCGCTTGCCACCGGCGGTCAGCGTGGCGACCGCGTCGGGGGTGAGGGGGCCTTCGCTTTCAACCGCCTGCCGGAGGCCCTGCTCCACCTTGCTCAGGCCGGCCGGCAACCAGCTTCCGGCAGACTCGAACACTGCCGTGACCGGCTCCGGGGCTGAGCGGCCCGCGGTCACTTGACTGCGGAGTGGAGCGCGATGATCCCCCCCGCCATCAGGGTCCACCTGACGTGCTTCAATCCGGCTGCGTCCATCCGTGAGCCGAGCGTCGGTGCATCCGGGAAGCTGCGAACGGATTCCGGCAGGTACTCGTAGGCAGACGGATCACCGGCCACCTTGCCGAGCAGTGGAACGATGCGGTCGAACCAGAGCCCGAAAAAGCCCTTCAAAGGCTGTCGCCGCGGCTGGGTGATCTCGAGGATGACCAGGCTGCCACCCGGCACCAACACCCTGCGCATCTCCGCGAGGCCGCGGTCGAGATCGGCGAGGTTGCGAGCGCCGAAGGCGATCGTGACCGCATCGAACGACTCGTCTTCGTAGGGAAGGTCGAGAGCGTCGGCCCACTGGAACTCGACTGGCGCCGCGCCCGGAGGGGTGGACTTGGCCGAGGCCAGCTCGAGCATCGGGCGCGAGAAGTCGGCCCCGATGACCTTCCCTTCAGGCCCGACCCGCTCGGCCAGAACCAGAGCGACATCACCGGTGCCACAGCAGAGGTCCAGAGCCGACTGCCCGGGCTGAAGTCGCGAGCGCTCGGCGGCGCGTGCCCTCCAGGTGCGGTCGAGGCCGGCGGTCATGACCCTGTTCATGCGGTCATACACGCCGCTGATGCGGTCGAACATCGAGTTGACCTGGCCGGCGAACTGCTCGTCGCCCCTGCGCGGAGGAGCCTCGTTCACGAAGGCCTCCTAATCGAGCGAGGCGAGGTAGTCGGCCACCTGGTTGAGCTTCACTTCGCCGAGGCCATCATAGGCAGGCATGATGCCCGGGCCGACCGCCACCGAGCGCTTGATCGCCAGACGGGGGACCATCGATCCGACTTCGGTCAGGTCCGGGCCGAGACCACCGTGAGAGCCGTTCTCACCGATCGCATGGCATGCGAGACAACCCGACTGGGCGACGATCTGCTTGCCCTGCTCGTACTGGGGTTTGGTTTCCAGTTCGATCTCTGAAGGAGAGCCCGCGGCGGCTCCGAGGTAAGTCAGGTAGGCCATCGCGATGATCACCATCACGCCGGTGATGCTGGCGATCGGGCGCTTCCACGGGATCCTCTCGGGACCACGGTCGTAGAACGGCAGGAGCAGGAGCAGGACCATGCAGATGGTCGGGATGCCGACGGTGGCGAGCGGAACCAGCTCCGGCGACTTGATCACCTTGAGCAGTTCGAAGAGGAAGAAGAAGTACCACTCCGGTCGTGGCACATACGTGGTGGTGGTCGGATCGGCCTTCGGGCCCTGCTCGGCGCCCATGACCAGCGACATAATCACCAGAACCACGGCGATCAGGACAAACATGACCGAGTCCTTCATGATCGCGTACGGGAAGAACGCCTTGCCCTTCTTTTTCAACTGCTCGTACTCGCGAAGGTATTCCTCCTTCTCACGGCCGTTCATGCGTTCACCTCCCCGTCGGGATCGCTTGCCTCGGGGACATCGACAGTGTCGGCGGCGGGTTCGGCGGCCGGTGCTTCCGGGCTGGCTCCGTTGCTCACGGCCCTCTCGGACACGGCCCCGTTGGTGGCGGGTGAGTCCTGCGCCTCGGGTGCGGGAACCCCGGCCGGAACGAATTCGGTCGGGCGCGCTCCCTTGGGCCGGGCTGCCTTGACCCACGGCGGGGCGGTCGTGCCGAGCTTGATGACGAGAAACAGGTGGGCGGCGATCAGCCCGCCCATCAGCCCGGGCACCAGCAGCATGTGGAGCGCGTAGAACCGGGACAGCGTAGTAGCGCTGAAGTCAGGCCCGGCACGTAAGAAGTCGGCGAGGTAGGGGCCGACCACGGGGCCGGAGGCGGTGATGTTGTTGGCCACGATCGTCGCCCAGAAAGAACGCTGGTCGAAAGGCAGCAGGTACCCGGTCAAACCCATGACCATGGTCAGGACGACCAGGACGACGCCGATCACCCAGTTCAGCTCGCGCGGGTACTTGTAAGCGCCGAAGAAGAAGGTGCGGGCCATGTGCAGGAAGATCAGGATGATCATCAGGCTGCCGCCCCACTTGTGCATCCCTCGAACGAACTCGCCCATGAAGACGTCGTTGGTCATGTGGGTGATCGAGGCGTAGGCCTGGGTGGCCGACGGCGTGTAGTACATCGAGAGGAAAACGCCGGTGACCGCCTGCATCGCGAAGATGAACATCGTCGCCGAGCCGAGCGTGTAGAACCAGTTGGTTCCTTTCGGCACCTTGCGGGTCAGCATTGCCGTGTAGATGCCTGTGCCGTTGACCCGCTGGTCGACCCATCCGGCCGCGGTCGCGCCACCTTCGGCCGAGTGGTGGACGGCCGCGGTCTTTACGGCGGCGCGGCGCTCGGCCTTGCTCGGGCCTTCGGGCGACGTGCCGTTAGCCACGTTGCCGTTGCCATTGGCGTCGGTGTCCTTGGACTTGCGGGTCGGAAGTGGAAGTTTCATGGTTCAGTCACACTCATTCGTCACGAGGGCGGGGGCGGCGTGCTCGGTCGCGGCGGGTACAGGAACTCCCAGATGCCGCCGGTGAACTCCCCGGGGTCTCTCACTCGGACCGCCTTGAGCTGGTTGGTCACGCTGAAGCGCGGGCCGATCTCGACCTTGCCGTCCTGGACCCTTGTCTGAAAACGGTCGAGTGGCCGGGGTGGCGGACCGCCGATGCGCTTGCCCTCAAAGTCGTAGACACCGCCGTGGCAGGGGCAGATGAAGTTGCCGGCGGCCTGGACGTAGCGGACCGGGCAACCGAGGTGGGCACACCGGGTCGAGATCGCCACAAACTCGTCGGCACTTTCGCCTTCGAAGTCGGTTGATCCCTTGCGCACGTACGCAGTCGTCTTTCCGACCTCGCCGATTCCGAGGGTCTCGGTGAAAACGATGGGCCGGTAAGTATCCGCCGTGAAGTCGTTGACCGTGCCGACCGCTTCCCAGCGTTCCTCGTGAGGAGTGAAGACCGGGGCGAGCGCGAACGCGATCGTCGGCAGTACTACGGCGGCGCCGGCGACACCGGCCAGCACCTGGCTGCTCACCATGAAGGCGTTGCGGCGCGTGACCGACTCGCCTTCGAAGTAGCCACGGGGCTGCGCCTCGGGGAGGGGGACGCGCGGTCCGTTCGTCTCTTCGGACTCGGGGTTGTTGTTTTGCTGGTCGGACAAAAGAAGTGGGGTTCTAAAGAACTACTAAGGATTCGACCCCAAGTGTATTAGGTGACGGACTTCGTCGATATGCCGACTGATCCCGTTGGACTCCGCGGTGCGATCCGACCACGCGTCCAGTTCCCGGACGGAGTCGGATTCGGCACCGCCGAGAGCCGCTGTCAGCCGCACGTGCTCGGCGTCAGAACCGCACGCCAGAGCCAATACCCGGGCGATCCAGAAAACCTCGGCGTCCTCCCGGCGTCCGCCTGCGCGCAGCTCGGCCGAAACCACAATCAAATCCGATAGAAGGCGTACGGATTCATCATCTGCGAGTTCGGCCAGGGTGCTGATCCCGATCGCGTAAAAGAGGTCGCCCGCCAGCAGGACGAGGTCGGGGTCGGGGTCATCGAGCACCCTCGGGATTTCGTAGTGGCAGAGGTAGCCCTCGCGGACCGCCTCGACCACGAAGGCGTAAACGCCACCCTGTCGCGCAGTCCGCGGACCGGCCGAAGCCAGCAGGCCGAAGGCCGGTGCGGCCGCCGGTTCCTCCCGCACCACGCTCAGCGGCGGGCCCTCGGAGGCCACCCGGGCGGCGAGCAGCCTGAGGGCGTCGCGGGGCCGCGGTTGCTCCGACTGCGCCGATTGCGGTGGGCGGGGTCCGGTGACACTCATGGGACTCCACCTGCGGCAACTGTCGTGGTCTCGGCCAGGGTCTCGGCCGCGGCCTCGAGAGTGAGGTCGATCGAACGCTCGTCGTGGGCGAGCGAAACAAACCACGCCTCGAATCTGGAAGGAGGCAGGTAGATGCCACGCTCAAGCATCCCCCGGCAGAAACGCGCGTGCGCTTCGGCATCCGTATCGAGTGAGTCGGCGAAGTCCGTAACCCGGTCCGGCCGGAAGAACAGCGTGACCAGCCCCGGGACCGAGGCAACCTGAAGCCGGTGCTCATCGGCCAGAGTCCGGAGTCCGTCGGCCAGCCGCCCGGTCAACCCGCCAAGCCTGAGATAGGCGTCGTCACCGAGCTGTCTGATTGTGGCAAGGCCGGCTGCGACCGCGACCGGGTTGCCGGAGAGTGTTCCCGCCTGGTACACGTCACCGGCCGGGGCAAGGCGCTCCAGGTGCCGCCGCGGCCCGCCGATCGCCGCGGCCGGCAAGCCGCCCCCGACGATCTTGCCCATCACGGTCAGGTCAGGCTCGACCCCGCACAGTTCCTGCGCTCCGCCACGGGCGACACGGAAGCCGGTGATCACCTCGTCAAACAGAAGCAGCGTGCCGTGCCGGTCGCAGAGCTCCCGCAGGAAAGCGAGCAGCCCCTCGTCCGGTGGCACGACTCCCATGTTCGCCGGGACCGGTTCGACCAACAGCGCAGCCACCTCGTGTGCGGCAAGGGCCGTGGCGACGGCATCCCGGTCGTTCCACGGCACCACCACCGTCCCGGCCGCAACCGGATCGGGGATGCCCGGACTGCCTGCAATCGCGAGCGTCGCCACCCCGGAGCCCGCTTCGACCAACAGGCTGTCGCTGTGTCCGTGGTAGGCGCCGGCGAACTTGACCAGCTTCTCCCTGCCGGTAATCGCGCGGGCCAGCCGGACCGCACCCATCGCCGCCTCGGTGCCCGAACTGGTCATGCGGACCATCTCCACCGAAGGCATGCGCTCGGCGATCTCCTCGGCCAGTTCAACCTCGGCGCAGGTTGCAGCGCCGAATCCGAGCCCCCTCGAGACGGCCGCATTTACGGCTTCGAGCACTACCGGGTCGGCGTGCCCGAGGATCAACGGGCCCCAGGAACAGACCCAGTCGATGTACTCGCTGCCGTCGCGGCCGGTCAGTCGGCAACCGCGTCCGCTTTCGATGAAGACGGGGTCGCGGCCGATCTGGCGCATCGCGCGCACCGGTGAGTTGACCCCGCCGGGCATGACCCTGCGGGCCCTCTCGAAGAGCACTGCGTCACTGGCTGCCGGGTCGGGGGCCGTCTGGCTCACGATCTCAGCTGCCGCGGGAGAGCCATCCTGCAGCCTCCCGGGCGAAATAGGTAACGATGAAGTCGGCGCCGGCCCGACGGATCGAAACCAGGGACTCGAGAACGGCTGCCTGCTCATCTACCCAACCGTTTTCGGCCGCTGACTTCAGCATCGAGTACTCGCCCGAGACCTGGTAGGCGGCGACCGGCGCGCCGGTTTCCCGTTTGATCCGCTCGACTACGTCCAGGTAGTAGCCGGCCGGCTTGACCATGAGCGCATCGGCGCCCTCCTCCAGGTCGAGCAGGGCCTCACGCACGGCTTCATCCGAGTTGGCAGGATCGAGCTGATATCCGGAACGGTCACCCGAGGCCGGGGCCGAACCGGCCGCCTCGCGGAACGGCCCGTAGAAAGCCGACCGGTACTTGGCCGCGTAAGAGAGGATCGCGACACCTGGATGTCCCTCTTCATCGAGCTGGTGGCGGATCGAGCCGACACGACCGTCCATCATGTCGCTCGGGGCAACGATGTCGGCCCCGGCTTCGGCGTGGGAGATCGCCGTTTTCGAAAGCAGCTCGACCGTGACGTCGTTGTCCACCTCACCGTCGCGCAGGAAGCCGCAATGGCCGTGAGAGGTGTAAGAGCAGAGGCAGACATCGGTGATCACCACCAGGTCCGGGTGAGCTTCCTTGAGCGCTCGCACCGCCATCTGCACGACCCCTTCGTCGTCGAAGGCGCCGGACCCGGCCTCGTCCTTCTCGGTAGTCGCACCAAAGAGCAGGACCGCCGGCACACCGGCCGCGGCGACCTCGCCCGCTTCATCAACCAACTCGGCGATCGAGTACCGGCTGATTCCGGGCAGCGATCCGACCGGCTCCCGCAGATCGGCTCCGGTGGTCACGAACATCGGCTGGATCAGGTCGGCGGCGCTCAGCGAAGTCTCACGGACCAGACCGCGCAGGGCGGGAGTACGGCGCAGGCGGCGCAACCTTGTCGGAGGGAAGCTCATGGCTCGCAGTCTATGGATGCCCGGTAGGGTCGCCGGGATGAAGCTCCTTTTCATCGGCGACGTTGTGGGCAGCCCCGGGCGGCGTGGCCTGGCGGCGGCGATGCCCGGGCTGCGGGAGCGGTTCACCCCCGACCTGCTCGTGGTCAACGGCGAGAACTCGGCCGGCGGGATGGGCATCACAGCCAAGACCGCCGAGGAGATCTTCTCGCTCGGCGCTGATGTGATCACGCTCGGCAACCACAGTTACCGCCACCGCGACGCCTACGAATACCTCGACGAAACCGAGCGGGTCATCCGTCCTGCCAACTACCGGCGGGGCAACCCGGGTCACGGTTCTGTGGTGGTCGAGGCTGCCGGCATGAGAGTGGCCGTGATCAACCTGAGCGGCACGGTCGGCCTGCGGGCGGCGAGGTCGCCGTTCGACGAGTCCGACCTGTTGATCGATCAGCTGGAGCGCGAGAGCGACGCGATCGTGGTCGATTTCCACGCCGAGGTGACCAGCGAGAAGGTAGCCCTCGGCTGGTACCTGGACGGCCAGGTGGCCGCCGTACTCGGAACCCACACACACGTTCCGACCGCTGACGGACGGGTGCTGCCTGGCGGGACCGCCTTCATAAGCGATGTCGGCATGACCGGCTCGCGGACCAGCGTGCTGGGAGTGAGGACCGAGCAGGCGATCGAACGCATGCGGACCGACATGCCGGTCCGGTTCGAAACCGCGACAGAGGATGTCTGGGTGATGGGCGCCGCGGTCGCGATCAACGACTCCGGGCTGGCCGACTCGATCGAGCCGTTCATGATCCCGGCCCCCTGACCCCCTCTCCACGACGCGCAAGCCGGGTCCCGAACCGCCTGAAGTGACCCGCCTGGACCGGGGCGCTTGCGGCGGCGGGGTAGCGGTCCGGAAAGTGACTCAGGCGGCGCCGAAGTGTTGCCGGATGATCGGGGCGACATCCTGGAGTGCCCACTGCCGGCGCTCGTCGGCCGAGTCCGGGCCACAGCCGACAAACAACAGCGGCCCCTCTGAGTCCTCCCATCGAAGCGAGCCGTGGCTGCCACCGCCGACGTGCGCGGCACCTCCCCAGTCGAGGCACTCGTAGCCCAGCGCTGCCGAAACCATGAGGTCACCTGAATGCGGTGCGAGCATCGCTGAATACAGCCGCCCAAGCGCGTCGGGATAAATCGGGGTCTCGATCCTTCCGTCTTCGACCGAAGCCTCGAGTGCTTCCAGGCTGCCCCGGACGAGCCACCGCCGTCCACGCCGGTCCTCCACTGTCTCACCCCGGCTCTCGGCGACTGTTGCCTTTGCCGTTCGGGAGTCCGCCGGCGTGAAACGCAACTGGCTGGCCTCGCGCTCAACGGCGACGACCGGGTCTTCAACTCCGCCGTGTCCGGGACCTTTCCTGACAAGCGGTGTACCGTCGGGCCGCTCAAGCCAGGAGAGCAGCTCGACCCCCTCGATCGAGGCCGCCTGCTCCCGAACCCGCCGGTGGCGGACCGGACTGTCCTGCTCCTCGAGGATGTAGATGTGAGCTGCCCGGGAAGTCGGGCTGACCGCCACCTCAGCGACTCCGGGACGATCCTCGGAAGCCCGCAGTACTTCGAATTTGCGGGCCATGCCTTCAATGATTTCCAACGGCTTTTCAACGTCGGTGTGAGCGTGGTCGGCCAGCAGGATCAGGGCGTGATCGGCGAGGAATCCGTCCATGCCCCCGGCAGCACGGATCACGTCAGCCATGCACAGGTCGGCCCGCTCGATCGAGGTAACCGAAGCCGACGGCCCGTGCCGGTGTGAGTAGTTGTCGTTGTCGGGGAAAGAGAGCAGCATGAAGTCGAACCGGTTCCGGGCCACCAACTCGGCAGCGCAACAGGCCGAGTACTGGTCGCGCCGGCCGGGAACGGAACTCGACTTGCAGGGCACGGGCATCGAGGCATAGATGTCTCCGTAGAAAAGCTCCTTCGGGCCCCAGGTCCCGTAATCGATGCCGACGATTCCGGATTCGACGACCTTGCCGGTCAGGCCCTGCAGCGAGACCTGATGGCGGTGTCGGCCCCGGTAGATCAGAAACGGGGTGGCCGCAGTCCGGATCTCCATGTCATCGAGGGTCTCGAACACCGTCTCGATCCCCGGATTCAGATGCGAGAGGTTCATGTTGTAGATCAGGTCATGAAGCGACCTGAAGATCCCGAAGGCACGCGAAGCCTCGAGCGAAGAGCCGTACTCGACGTAGCGGCGCTCGACCCGGTGGTACCAGTTCATGCCGCTGATCCAGTGGCGGTCTCCCGCCACCCCGGTGACCATCTCCGCTGAGGCGACCGGGGTCACCGACGGGAACGAAGAAACGCAGTCTTCGATCAGCACCCCACGCTTGACCAGCCGGCCGAAGGTCGGCGCCCGACCCTCGGTGATCGCCCGCTTGAGCATGTCGCTCCGGAGCGAATCGACGTAGGCAAGAACCAGTTTCTTCATTTAGCGCAGGACGCGCAGGCCGGCGTGCTTTCGGTCCGAGCGGCGATTCCGGGAGATCGCGAGCCACAGCAGCACTCCAGCGGGAAGGATCGCGAACAGTGGCAGGAGGATGGTGAGCAGCGCAATCAGAAAAGCCAGCAGAATCACGATGAAACTCAAGGCAGAGGTACCACCACGCCGGCGCGCTCCAGCTATGACCGCGCTCATGACGGCACAGGCGAGGCCCGCGAACAGAGCGCAGGAAAGCAGCGCCGGAAGGATCGACCCGTCGGAAACGCTCGCCGCGAGGTAACCGAAAGCCAGTCCGATCACGGCCGCCAGCACGGTCATTCTCCCGCGCGCCGATCCCTCGACGCCGGTCGTTCCTGCGACCATGCCGATTGAAATGCCGATCCCGGCCGCGAGGCAGATTGTTTCGAAAGAGCCGATGCAGTCAGAATAGAACGATGGCCGCACCTCCACCTCCCCGCCGTCCACAAACCCGGGCAAAAGACCTGGAGCGCTACGCCTCGCTCTTCGCCAAACGGACCAGGGTGATGAGGTCTTCGGCGATGCGGGACATGATGGCGATAACCGCGCGACCGGACGTGATTTCCCTCGCCGGCGGCCTGCCCGACACCTCCACCTTCCCGCGCGAAGCCTTTGCCGCCGAAATGGACCGGATCACCCGGAACTCGATCGCCGAGGTCCTTCAGTACGGGCCGACCGAAGGTCTCGACCTGGTCCGCGAGCAGATCGTGGGTGTCATGGCGGCCGAAGGGATGAGGATCGAGGCGATGGACGTGACCGTCACTACCGGCGGGCAACAGGCGATCGACCTGATCACAAAGGTGCTGATCGACCCCGGCGACATCCTGATCTGCGACGCCCCGACCTACCCGGGTGCGATACCGACCTTCTGCTCTTACGAAGCGGACGTGATCCAGATCGAGTGCGACGCGGACGGAATGCGGATCGACCTTCTGGAAGAAACCCTGGCCGAGCTCGCTTCGCGCGGACGCAAACCCAAGTTCATCTACTCGGTGCCTACCTTCCAGAACCCGGGTGGAGTCACGCTGTCTCTCGAGCGACGGCAGCGGCTGGTCGAGATCGCCCGTGAGAACGAGATCCTGGTGGTCGAAGACAACCCCTACGGTCTTCTGCGCTACGAAGGCGAGACGCTTCCCACCCTCTACAGCCTCGACGGTGGCAGCTACGTGATTTACCTGGGGACCTTCTCGAAGATCCTCTCGGCCGGCTTGCGCATCGGGTGGATCGTGTCCCCGACCCCGATCCGCGAAAAGGTCGTCCTCGGCAAGCAGGCGGCCGACCTCTGTACCTCCACCCTGACCCAGAATTTCGCCGGCGAGTACTTCCGCAAGGGCCATTGGCAGGAGTACGTCGATGACCTGATCGCCATCTACCGGCGCCGGCGGGACGCGATGACCGGCGCGATGGCCGAGTACTTCCCCCACGGCGCGACCTGGAACCGACCGGAGGGCGGACTCTTCGTCTGGGCGACCATGCCGGAGGCGATCAATACCGAGGACCTGCTGGCCAGGGCCTTGAGCAAGGGGGTCGCTTTCGTTCCCGGAACAAGTGCCTATCTCGACGGACGCGGAATCAACTCGATGCGGCTCAATTTCAGTGGAGTCACCGAGGAGCAGATCATCGAAGGGATTCGCCGGATCGGTGAGGCGGCCGGTGAGCAGATGGCCCTGTACGAAACGATGACCGGTGAGATGCCTCTTCCGCCGAGCGACGAGGGGCAGGGGTGAAGGTCGCGCTGCTCCAGGGTGGGCGCTCACTGGAGCGTGGAGTCTCGCTCAGATCGGGCGCAAGGGTCACTGAAGCGCTGCTCGATCTCGGACACGAAGTCGAAGCGATGGACCTCGGACCCGAACTCGTTTCACAGCTGGGCCGGTTCGCACCCGACACCGCCTTCATCGCGCTGCACGGGACAGAAGGCGAGGACGGTACCGTCCAGGCACTTCTCGAACTGCTCGGCATTGCCCACACAGGTCCACGCGTGGCCGCGTGTCAGCGATGCATGGACAAGAGTCTCGCCAAATACATCTTCCGCGAGAACGGGATCACGACCCCGGACTGGGTGACTTATAGCGAGGCCTCAATCCGGGACTTCGGCGCGGCCTCGACTTTCCCCAGGGCGATCGAGACCGTCGGGTTGCCTCTGGTCGCCAAGCCGGCATCCCAGGGATCCTCGCTCGGAGTGAAAGTGGTTACCACGAGCGAGGAAATCCCGGCGGCATTGATGACCGCTCTCAGCTACGACGACCGGGCCCTGCTGGAAACCTGGGTCAGCGGCCGTGAACTCGCAGTTTCAGTGCTGGGGGACGAGGTCCTTCCCGTTGTCGAGGCGATTCCGACCGGCAGCAACGCCTACGACTTCGAGGCGCGTTACGAGATCGGCGGGGCCCAGTTCGTCTGCCCGGCGGACCTGCCCGAGGCCGACGCGGCTGAAGTCAAGCGGATCGCCCTCGCGGCCTACGAGGCACTCGGCTGCTCGGGATTCTCGCGAGTGGACCTGATTCTGGGCGACGGCGGGCCTGAGGTTCTGGAGGTCAACGCGATCCCCGGGCTGACCGAGACTTCGCTGCTCCCCCAGGCGGCCGAAGCCGCCGGGATCGAGTTCGGTGAGATGGTCGAAAAGATTCTCGATCTGGCCCGCTGAGCCGGCCCGCCCCTGAACAGTCCGACCGCGCCGCGGGTCAGGAGCCCTGCAGAAAGTCCTCAGGTGAGATGTCGTCGAGAAAGTCCTTGAACTTCTCCACAACCTGCTCGTTGTCTTCTTCGCCCTGGTCGAATTCGATTGAGGACTCGTCGATGACTTCCTCCGCCACGAATATCGGAACTCCCAGGCGGACTGCGATCGCCAGCGCGTCGGAGGGTCGAGAATCGAGTTCCACCTCGGTGCCGGTGACAGAAATCGTGATGCTGGCGTAGAAGGTGTTATCCCGGAGTTCGGTGATCGCGATCCGCTCGCATTTGCTCTCCACCTGGTCGAGCATGTCGACGATCAGGTCGTGGGTCATCGGTCGCGGGGTCTCGGCACCCTGGAGCTTCATCAGGATCGCCGCTGCCTCCGGATGCCCGATCCAGATCGGCAGGAACCGGTTGTCATCGATCGTCTTCAGCAACACGATCGGCTGCTTGCCCACCATGTCGAAACTGACCCCGTAGATCTGCATCTCGCGCATAGACGGCGATTATATGGAGGGAGCGGGGAAGGCTCCCCGGTCGCAGCCGCAAAGCAGGCGGGGCAGTGGGCGATCCTGGATTCGAACCAGGGACCTCATCCTTATCAGAGATGCGCTCTAACCAACTGAGCTAATCGCCCGCACGAAATCGGTGATTCTACCGTGGTCAGCCGAGCTTGTCGGCCAGCCCGGCAGCCTGCACATAGTCCTCGACCTGGATTTCGATGGAGAGCCCGCCGGCCCGCGGCCGGATCTTCACGGGCAGGTCGAGTCCGACCTCGAACTTGCCGGTCAGCTCCGCAATTGCGTCTGTCTCTTCCGCCGAGAGTCGCTGGACGCGGTCTCTGCCTGCTTTGCCCTCTGTCGACGAATCCGTCCGTGCTTGCTCCTCGGTCCTGCGGACCGACCATTCCCGGCTCAGGGCGGTGCGGGCCAGGTCACGACGGCCATCGTGATCGCTGACCTGAAGGATGGCGCGCCCGTGGCCCTCGCTCAACCGGCCTGACTCAAGCATCGCCAGGACTTCGTCGGGCAGGTCCAGCAGCCGAATGAGGTTCGAGATCTGGGGCCGGCTGCGTCCGACCCGGCGACCGAGTTCTTCTTTGGTTACTCCGAGATCCTCGACCAGGGCGGCACAGGCTCGGGCCTCTTCCACCGGGTTGAGGTCTTCACGGACCATGTTCTCGATCAGCGCCACTTCAAGGCGGTCCGCTTCATCGGAGTCACGAACAACCACCGGAACGCGCTCTACGCCGGCCAGTTGTGCCGCCCGCCAGCGCCGCTCTCCTGCGATAATCTCGTATCCGTTGTTACTAAGTTTTCTGACCAGCAGCGGTTGTACGATCCCGCTGGCCGAGATCGAGTCGGCGAGCGCCTGCAGGGCCTCTTCATCGAAACGCCGTCGCGGCTGATTCGGGTTCGGTTCGATCGAGCCGACCGCAAGCTCCCGGATGTCGGGCCCGGCCGGGGATTCGGGCAGGATCGCGCCGAGTCCACGACCCATTCCCCGCCGCTCAGCCACGGGACTGAACCTCGTTTGCCAGCGCCAGATAGGCGGCTGCGCCACGGGACGACGGGGCGTAATCGATGATCGGGATTCCGTAGCTGGGAGCTTCGGCCAGCCTCACAGTCCTGGGGATCACATTTCGGTAGACATCGTCCTGGAAATGCTCACGGAGGTCTCTCTCCACATCCTGGGCCAAACGGGTCCTTTCATCGTGCATCGTCACAACGATTCCGGCCAGCTGGAGGTCCGGGTTCAGCTCCCGCCGGACTGTCGCCATGGTCTCGCGGAACTCTGCCAGGCCCTCAAGGGCCAGGTACTCCGCCTGAACCGGAACTACCACCCGGTCTGCGGCCACCAGGGCATTCACGGTCACGGTTCCAAGCGCCGGCGGACAGTCCATCAACACCGCATCGAACTGGTCGCGAAGCGGTCCCATCTGTTCGCGCAACCGGAAATTAGGGTTCTCCAGCTGAGGCAACTCGACCGCAGCGCCGGCCAGGTCCCGGCTGGCCGGGACAATCCAGAGATTCTCCGGGCCGGCAGGGCGGGCGGCCCCGGCGAGCGTTGCTTCACCGGCGAGCACCTCGTAGGTGGAGGGCCTCGCAGTGCGATCCAGTCCAAGTCCGACGGTTGCGTTGCACTGCTGGTCAAGGTCGACCACAAGCGTCTTCTGTCCCAGGGAAGCCAGTGCAGCAGCCAGATTCACCGTAGTCGTGGTCTTACCGACGCCACCTTTCTGGTTGGCTACGGCGTAAATCAGACCCATCTGTTTGACCGGCAGGAGTTCATCGACGGTCAGCTTAGAGCCTTTGCCACACGACCGCGAAGCCGTCGGTGGAGCGGCGGCTCAACCGGAAAACGGGCGCTTTCGGGCCATGCCTGCTCTTCTCGGGAGCCTGGCCGGCGTCGGTCCTGTCTTGCGCACGATGTAGAGATGACGTTGCCTGCTCACGGCAAAGGGCCGCACCGGCACGATCCGGTCGAGCTCCATCGCGAGCCTCTCTCCAACAGACTCGAGGGCCGCTTCGTCTTCGCTTTCGCGAGCACCTTTCCAGGCGACAAGCGAGCCGCCGTCCCTCAATAGTGGGGAGGCCAGCTCTGCCAGGACCGCCAGAGGCGCCACCGCCCGTGCGGTGGCGACGGGGTAAGCCTCGCGTCCTTCCGCTTTCGCCCAATCCTCGGAGCGGGTCTTGACCGCCCTGGCGTTGGGCAGCTCGAGCTCCCTGATCACCCGGTCGATGAACTCCACCTTTCTGCCGACCGAATCGATCAGGTCGAACCTGGTTCCGGGTCGGGCCACAGCCAGCGGTATTCCCGGGAAGCCAGCTCCAGAACCGATGTCGACTACCGCATCCGGGTCATTCAGTTCCTCGAGGACCGTCCCGGACAGGCTGTCAAGGAGGTGAACATCGACCGCGCGCCGGGGGTCCTTCACCGAACTCAGCGAGGCGGGATCGGATGCAAGCATCGTCAGCATCGGCTCCAGCCGGAGGAGTAGATCCGGGTCCGGATCGGGCCGAAGGAGCGTGCTCAATCGGTGATCAACGGAGCCACGACGACCCGCCGCTGCGGCTCATCTCCGGCGCTGTAGGTCTCAACGTCAGTGTTTTCCTTCAGGAACTCATGGACGACGCGGCGTTCGCGGGCGGGCATCGAGTCCAACTCAACCTCGTCGCCCGTCGCCACCGCCTTCTCGGCTGCCCGCCCGGCGCGCTCGGTGATCACCGCTTCACGCTTCTCCCGGTAACCGGCCGCGTCGAGAACCACGCGCTTGCGTTCACGGATCCCCTGGAAGGCGGCTTGGAAGCAGAGCAACTGCAGGGCGTCGATCGTCTGGCCGCGCTTGCCGATCAGCAGTCCGTAGTCCTCGTCGCCTTCGACCGTAGCGGTGATCGCCTGATCGTCTTCTTCAACTACTACTTCCCCGTCCAGTGCCAGCTGGTCAAGGACCCGCTCTACCACCAGTTGAACGCGATCCGCAGGTTCTATTGGCCACTCGGTCGATTCCATGCTTCCCAGTCTACGGCTCTAACGCCGGCGTTTCTTCTTGCGGGGTGGCGGTGGAGGCGGGGCCTTTATGGCGGCTGCGACCGCTGGATCCAGCTTCGCCGGCGGTGGTATCACTTTGTTGACTACGGCCTGCTGGCCGATCGTCCAGAAGTTCGTCGTAATCCAGTAGAGGATCAGGCCAGTTGGGAAACCAATAATGAACGGTATGAAGATGAACGGCAGGGCCATCATCAGCAGCCTCTGGTTTCGGTCGGCCGTGACGGCCATGATCAGCCCTGAAACCAGCTGGGTTCCGACGTACAGGACAATCAGGGCGATCAGGACTCCGCCAACCGCCTTATCTGTCAGGTCGGGAATGAAAAGGAAAGACTCGCCCCAGCCGCCGAGCTGGCCTGTTGCACTGTTGAGGACCTCACCGCAGGGCTTGGCTGTCTGGCCGCACATGTCCTCACGAAGAGGGCCCCTCAGCGTGTAGAAGAGCGTGATGAAGATCGGCATCTGGGCGATAAGTGGAATGCAGGAGGCAAGCGGGTTGATCTTGTTCTCCTGGTAGAACTTCATCATCTCCTGGGACAGGCGCTGACGGTCGTTCTTGTACTTCGCCTGGAGTTCCTTGATCTGGGGCTGGAACGCCTGAAGTGCCCTCATGCCCTTGATTTGCTTGTAGGTCAGCGGGATCAGCAGCGTCCTGGTGGCGATCGTCAGGGCGATGATCGCGCCGCCCCAACTGAGTCCCCAGTCATGGAAGGTCTGCAGCACGGAGTTGGCCACGTCGATCAGGGGCTGGAGGATGTTGGCGACAACTGTTACGGCTATGGGGATCAACGCGGTTTCGATTCTCCGTGGTATTCAGCCGGGTCCATCGGACCGACTCTCAAAGTGAAATCTTCACGCACAGGGTCGAAGCCGCCGTGACTGAAGGGGTTGCAGCGCAGGATTCGCCAGCAGGCGAGAACTGTACCCCGTACGACCCCAAAGCGTTCGACCGCCTCGACAGCGTAGGCCGAACAAGTCGGTTCGTACTTGCACCTTCTGGGCAGCATCGGTGAAATGAAACGCCGGTAGAGCCCGACCGGCGCCAGCGCGAGCCGTTTCACGTGGAACGCCCGGCCTCCCCGGACACCCGCTCGCCGGTCACTTCCTCCACACATTCGATCGCACCCTCGAGGCCGCGCTCGTCGATCAGCGGCCCGACTGCGGGACGGGCCACCAGAACAAAGTCCTGGTCTGCCGATTCGCGATCGACCCTCTGCCAGAAGGCTTCCTTCAACACCCGCTTGATCCGGTTCCTGGTGACGGCGTCACCCAGTTTCTTGGACACAGAAACGCCGAGCCTGGCTTCGGATCCTCCTTCATCACCGCGCTCGAATCTGTAGAGCACGAGATAACGGCTCGCCTTCGATGAGCCTTCTCTGTAGACCCGCTTGAAGTCACCGCTGCGGGAGAGCCGGCGGCGTCTGGGGGAACCAGAGCCGAAGCGAGCCATGCTCAGACTGAAAGGCGCTTGCGGCCCTTGCGGCGTCGGCGTCGAATTACTTCGCGGCCGCCCTTGGTGCTCATCCTGGCTCGGAATCCGTGGGTCCTGGCCCGCTTGCGTTTCTTTGGCTGGTAAGTGCGCTTCATTAGAGCCGGGGAGTATAGGGGCCAGGGCACGAACTTGTACCGCCAGAACTTTAATCCGCGATTTGCGGCGGACTCGATCAACTCGCCAGGATCTCATTGTATGGTCGCGAGGGCCGCTCCTACTGGACCGGTGAAGCCATGACGAGCACTCCGACAAAAAAACAACATTGCAGCACGACTGCTGATTTTTCCCACCGCGACTCGCTTTCCGAGCTTTGGCTTGCGGTTGTCAGCCAACTGAAATCCAGCCTCCCGGAGTCTACGTACCGGATGTGGCTGGCGCCGCTCGAGCCCACAGGCCAACGGGGTGAGACTCTCTTTCTCCAGGCGCCGGAATCGGTGCGAACCTGGGCTGAGAAGCGCTACGGCAACATGATCCTCCACGCTGTCTCAAGGGTCGAATCCACCATCACGGCAGTCAGTTTCGCCGACCTCCCCGGACAGGATGTTGACTATGAGCATCCCTTTGCCGGGTATGCGTCTAATCCGAACCATCAGTTCGACCGCTTTGTGATCGGCCCGGGCAACCACCTGGCCCACGCCGCGGCGCTGGCTGTCGCCGAAGCCCCCTCCGAGGCATACAATCCCCTCTTCCTTCACGGTGCCCCCGGGCTCGGCAAGACGCATCTGCTCGGCTCGATAGCCAACTACCTGCAGAGGAATGTTCCCGAACTGGTGGTCCGCTTCGCAAGCGCCGAGGCTTTTACTTCCGAATTCGTCGCGTCACTACGCGAAAACGGCACTGCGGAGTTCAAGCGCCGGTACCGGAACATCGATGTCCTGCTCATTGATGACATCCAGTTCATCGCCGGTAAGCCTCATACCGAAGAGGAGTTCTTCCACACATTCAACGTGCTCTACGAATCGGGAAGTCAGATAATCCTGTCTGCGGACAGGCTGCCGACCGAGATCACAACCCTCACCGACCGTCTCACCGACCGTTTCGAGTGGGGGCTCACAGCCGAAATCACCGCACCGAACCTGGCGACCAGGCTCGCGGTTCTGAGGCACCTCGTGACCGAGGCGGGACTCGAGGTGGTTGATCAGGAGGCCTTGACGCTGCTCGCGCAGAGGGTCGAAACGAACCTGCGCCAACTCCACGGTGCCCTCACCCGCACCGTGGCGGAGGCTTCGCTGCGCTCATCCCCTTTCGACAGCCAGTTGATCGCCAGGATTTTCCCCGAGCGCACGGTCGAAGCCGCACACGTCACCCCGGAGAGGATCCGCAGCCTGACCGCAAAGCACTTCAACACAGACGCAGACACGCTCATCTCCCGCCGACGTGACCGCCGGACCGCCACCGCCAGAAACATCGCGATGTTTCTCACCCGGGAGATGACCGACCTCTCCTACCCTCAGATCGCCGGGCTATACGGTGGCCGTGATCACTCGACGGTAATCAGTTCGATCGATCGGGTTTCCAGCCAGGTTTCAATCGATCCCGAGGTCACCACGGCTGTGGACTCACTCCGCGCTACTCTCCACACTGTGGCGATCGAGAGTGAATGAAACGCCGGAGCAGTTGACACAATCAACTTCTCCCCACAACCCTGCACCCTCAGAATCCAGTGTCAATGGGAGATCCCGCCTCCACCCTTCAATCCACAGGCTTAACAAATCAATAGAGATGACTGAATGAAGTTCTCAATAGAAAACTCGGAGCTTTCCTCAAAGCTCGCACTTGCCGCCAGGACTCTCGCCACCGGTGGAGTAAACCCGGCCCTCGGCGGCATCCTGGTTTCAGCTGAAGAAGGCCGTCTCTCCTTCAGTTCAACCGACGGCAACATGAGCCTCAAGGCCCCCGTTCACGTCGACGGCGCGATCGAAGGCGATGGCAGGGTGCTACTCCCGGGACGTCTGTTCTCTGACATCTCAAGGCTGCTTGGCTCCGGCCGCGCGGAGATCGAATACCGGCCGGCAGAACGGGATGTGGCGATCCACTCAGGAAGCTCCAACTTCCACATCAGGACTCTTTCCAGTGACGACTTTCCGCCCCTGCCGACAGCGGGGACAGATCCGATCAGGCTTTCCAGGGACTCCTTGATAGAGACGATCGACCTGGTGGCGCGAGCAGCCTCCAGGGAAGACATGAGGCCGGTCCTGACCAGCGTCCAGGTGCTGGCGTCCGGTGACATGCTGACGATGGTGGCAACCGACTCTTATCGCCTCGCGGTGAAGGAGACCAAACTGAAGGAACCGGTAGCGGTCGAGATCGACAAGAACATCCCCGCGCAGGCCTTGAAAGAACTTTCCAAGCTTCTCGCGGCGAGCGACTCGGAGGCGGTCAGCCTGACCATCACTGACCGGGAGGTCATCTTTGTGGTCGACGGAACCGTGCTTTCGACGACGACAGTGGACGGTCAGTTCCCCAACTACCAGCAACTTTTCCCCGAAACCTATGAGCACGACGTGAGGCTGCCCCGCACAGAACTGCTCGAGTCGGTCAAGAGGGTCAGCCAGATGGCTCAGAAGAACCGGCCTCTGAAGGTTTCCCTGACCCCGGGCGAAATAACGATTTCGGCCGAAACACCCGACCTGGGCGACGCTGAGGAGAAGCTCCCGGCCGCCTTCGAGGGCGAGGAACTGAGCATCGGCTTCAATCACGAATTCTTCAAGGACGGAATAGAAGCAGTTCGTGGTGACGAAGTCCTCCTCCGCCTGATTTCACCTTTGCGACCAGGACTGCTCGAGCCGATCGAGAGCGATGGATTCCGCTACCTGGTAATGCCGATCCGACTCAACGAGTAGTTGTGCTGGTCAGCTCGGTCGCGGCTGACCGCATCCGGTCGCTCGACGGGGTGGAGGTAAATCTTGACACGAGGATCACGGCGATAACAGGACCCAACGGCGCTGGCAAGACCAACCTTGTTGAAGCCGTCTACTTCGGTCTTACGGGCCGGTCTTTTCGCACCGGGGATCGCCGTGACCTGATTCCATTTGGCTCCACCTGGGCCCGTTCGAGAGTCCGCACCGATTCTGGAAACGGATCACAGCACGAGTTCATGGCAGCAGTGAGCCGCACCGAAGGCACGAGGTTCAACATGGACGGTGCCCCGATCGAGCGTTCCCGGGCGATCGACCACCGGCCCATGGTCACCGTCTTTTCACCGGACCGACTGGAGATAGTCAAGGGCCCACCAGCCATGAGGAGGGCCCACCTCGATGCGTGGATCGCCGCTCGTTGGCCGGGCCGGAGCGAGACACGCACGGCCTTCGGGAGAGCTCTGGCCCAACGCAACGCCCTGCTCGTGCGCATCGCAACCGGGCGTGCAGAGCAGAGCCAGTTGGCAACCTGGAATCGCCAGGTCGCAGAGAGCGGAGCCGAGCTGAGCCGGGTCAGGGAAGAGGCGGCAGGCGCATTGGCGGGCCCTTACGAGCGGGCAAGCGGAGAACTGGGCCTGGAGGGAAAGAGCCTGCTCTCCTACAGGGCCGGCTCGACCGGGGACCCGGATCTACTCGAGCGTGGCCTCGAGGAGCGGATCGATACCGACCTGCGACTGGGACGCACCTCCTGGGGCCCGCACCACGACGAACTACGGCTCGAGCTCGACGGTCGGCAACTGCGACGCTTCGGGTCACAGGGGCAGCAGAGGATGGGTCTACTGGCACTTTTTTTCGCTGAGAGAGACGCGCTGCTGGAGAATGGTGCCGCCCCGCCTCTCATGCTTCTGGACGATGTAATGAGCGAACTGGACTCCCGCCGTCGGGGGCTGCTGGTCGAAAGGTTGCTCGAGGGTGGTCAGAGTGTCATCACGGCTGCCGAAAGCGACCTGATCCCGGACAGAGAGGGGCTGAGTGAGGTCCCGATCGGCGAACTGCTCGAAGTAGCGGCAGCCCGTAGCGGCAGCAGAACGGAGGCTGAAGCCACGTGAGGGACACCCGTGGCCGCAGCGCCCGTCCGGTTCGAGCCTCTGAGGCGCTGGCCGGGCTCAAGGCGCAGATCAGGCCGCAGACAACGCTTGCCCTGGCCCAGGCAGTCTGGGCGAACGCGGTGGGCGAGCGCATCGCCGCGGTCACCGAGGTTGCGGAGGAGGTGGAGGGCACCCTTTACGTTGACTGCGTGAGTGCTGTCTGGAGCCAGGAGTTGAGCCTGATGGAGCCGCGGCTGAGGGAGATTCTGGGAGCGGCGATGGACGGTAAAGCACCTCACGAAATACGATTCCGAGTCGTTTCCTGAACGGAACTGCATCAATTCATCAACAGCTCAACCAGAAGTGCCCCATTTGCAGGGCTTTTTCGTTTTGGCCTGAGGTTTCGATCCTGTCGATACTGGTATCATGTGAACTTGAGAAATGGTTTTCCACAGCTCTCTCCTTTTGGCGAGATCTGAGCTGCTCGGGGCCATCTACCGGCATTTGAAAGGCAGTAATTGGCTGACAATACGAGCAGCAGTGATGCGTCCTACGGCGCAAAGGACATCACGGTCCTCGAAGGCCTCGAGGCCGTACGCAAGCGGCCCGGTATGTACATCGGATCAACCGGCCCCCGCGGGCTTCATCACCTGGTCTACGAGGTGGTCGACAACTCGGTTGACGAGGCGCTGGCCGGGCACTGCAGCGCGGTCTCCGTCGCGATTCATCCGGACAACAGCTGCACCGTCCGTGACGACGGCCGGGGAATTCCTGTCGACACCATGGAGAAGGAACAGCGGCCGGCCGCTGAAGTGGTGCTGACCGTTCTCCACGCCGGCGGCAAGTTCGGTGACGGCGGCGGCTACAAGGTTTCCGGTGGACTTCACGGCGTCGGCGTTTCGGTCGTAAACGCCCTTTCCGAGAAACTGCACCTGCGGATCCGCAGGGACGGCTTCGTCTGGGACCAGGATTACGAGCGTGGCCAGCCGCAGGGCGGGCTGGCCAAAGGCGAGGCGACCAGTGAGACCGGTACCGAAATCACCTTCCTTCCGGACAACGAGATCTTCGAGGTAGTCGACTACGACTTCGCAACCCTGGTTGACAGGCTGCGCGAAACCGCGTTCTTGACTCGAGGACTCAAAATTGACATCGACGACGAGCGGCCAGACGGCGAGAGCGAATCGTTCCAGTACGAAGGCGGGATCGAAGATTTCGTGCGGTACCTCAACCAGAACAAGGAAGCGATGCACGAGAAGGTCGTCTACTTCGAAGGCAACGAAGACGAAGGTGCGGTCGAGGTTGCGATGCAATGGAACGGCTCCTACCAGGAGTCGATCTTCAGTTTTGCCAACAACATCAACACTCACGAAGGCGGTACCCACATGTCCGGGTTCCGCTCGGCCCTGACCCGAACCCTGAACGCCTATGCCCGTGGCAAGGGCATCCTCAAGGAGAAGGACGACAACCTGGCCGGCGAGGACGTTCGTGAAGGCCTGACCGCAGTGATCTCGGTCAAGCTCCACGACCCGCAGTTCGAAGGCCAGACCAAGACCAAGCTGGGCAACCAGGAGATTCGCGGCCTGGTCGAGGAGACGGTCAACCGCAAGCTGGCTGAGTTCCTCGAAGAGAACCCGGGCGAAGCCCGCCGCATCATCACCAAGGCCGTCGAAGCGTCAAGGGCCCGAATGGCTGCTCGCAAGGCGAGGGATCTGACCCGCCGCAAGTCGGCCCTGGAGAACTCCACGCTGCCCGGCAAGCTGGCCGACTGCACGGTCCGCGATCCGCAGCACGCTGAGATGTTCGTGGTCGAGGGCGATTCGGCCGGTGGTTCGGCCAAGCAGGCGCGAGACCGCTCGACCCAGGCGGTGCTGCCGCTCAGGGGCAAGATCCTGAACGTGGAAAAGAGCCGGATCGACAAGGTCCTGGCCAACAACGAGATCCAGGCGATGATCACTGCGATCGGAACGGGCATCCACGACGAGTTCAACCTCGAAGACGCCAGGTACCACAAGATCATCATGGCGACCGACGCCGATGTCGACGGCGCTCACATACGCACCTTGATCCTGACTTTCCTCTACCGCCAGATGCAGCCGTTGATTGACGCCGGCTTCGTTTACATCGCCAAGCCGCCCCTCTACAAGGTCAAGCGTGGAAACCAGGAGACCTACCTCGACAAGGAGTCGGAGCTCGAGGAGCTGCTTCTCCGCGACCGGTTCGACCAGTTCGAGATCGTCGACTCCGAGGGCAAGGCACTTAAGCTGACCAAGGATCGATGGCAGCGCTACCTGCGCCAGTCCAAGGAGTACGAAGGTTGGTCCACCGTACTGCAGGCCGATTTCGGTAACGAAGTGATCCGGTTCGTCGCCGAGTCGCGGATTCTCGACGACGCCGCGATCTCGATCGACCAGGTGCGCAAGGTCCTGAGCGACCCGGACCATGAAGACGACATCTTCAGCACGGAGATCCTGGAGAGCAAGGGCGAGGACACGGTGGTCAAAGCGATCCACAACAAGTCCGGTCTGGCCCGCAATCACGTACTGCCCGCCCGGCTTTTCGAGGGCACCGAGTACCGCCGCTTCGCCGACGTCCACGCCCAGCTGCTCTCATCTCTCGGCCGGCCGCCGTTCAGAGTCACACTGGCGGATCGGGTCGAGGGGGCTGCGACCTTCACCGACCTTCATGGTGCGGTGCTGGACCTCGCCAAACACGGTGCCCAGCTGACCAGGTTCAAGGGTCTGGGCGAAATGAACGCGGACCAGCTGCGGGAGACCACCATGGATCCCGCCAGCCGCACCCTCCAGCGGGTCACGCTCGAGGACGCAACCGCCGCCGATCAGATCTTCTCGATGCTGATGGGCGATCAGGTAGCACCACGACGCGATTTCATCGAGACGTATGCCAAGGAGGCAAGCAACATTGATGTCTGATCTCACCTCGGCGAAGCACTCTGATCGCAACATTGGAAATGGACTGGTTGCCTGATGGCACTTGAAGCGCTGACAGGAAACATCGAGGAACGCGAACTCGAACTCGAGATGCGCTCTTCCTACATCGACTACGCGATGAGCGTGATCGTCGGCCGGGCCTTGCCCGATGTCCGTGACGGACTCAAGCCCGTTCATCGCCGCGTCCTCTACGCGATGCATGACCTCGGTCTCCAACCGAACCGACCGTACCGGAAGTGCGCGACGATCGTTGGCGAAGTCATGGGCAAGTACCACCCTCACGGCGACGCTTCGATCTACGACACGCTTGTTCGCATGGCGCAGGAGTTCTCGCTGCGCTACCCGCTGGCCGATGGCCAGGGCAACTTTGGCTCGATCGATGACGACGCCGCCGCCGCAATGCGGTACACCGAGGCGCGGCTCACCCGTATGGCGCAGGAGATGCTGCGTGACATCGACTCGGACACGGTTGACTTCGGCCCCAACTACGACGAGTCGCAGCGTGAGCCGCTGGTACTGCCGTCACGATTCCCGAATCTGCTGGTCAACGGCGCCTCGGGCATCGCGGTCGGCATGGCAACGAACATCCCGCCCCACAACCTGCGTGAGATCGCGGGTGCTGTCGCCGCCTTCATCGACAACCCCGAGATCGACCTCGAGGGACTGATGGAACATGTGAGGGGCCCCGATTTCCCGGGCGGCGGCATCATGGATCCGCAGAACATCAAGGAGGCCTACTCCACAGGTCGCGGCAGTGTCCGGGTCCGCGGCAAGGTTCACTCCGAACCGCTCAAGGGCGGCAAGGACGCCCTTATAGTCACCGAACTTCCCTACACGGTGAAGAAGGGTGGCGACGCAGGTTTCATCGTCAAGATCGCCACTCTTGTCCGGGACAAGAAGCTGGATGGCATCTCGGACCTGCGCGATGAGACAGACCGCACAGGAATGCGTGTCGTGATCGAACTCAAGCGTGGCGCGGTGCCCAACGTCGTTCTCGAGAACCTTTACAAGAAGACCCAGCTCCAGACCTCTTTCGGCATGAACATGGTCTCCCTGGTCGAAGGGGTGCCGCGCACGCTCGGTCTGAAGGACATGATCCTTCACTACGTCGAGCACCAGCGTGAAGTGGTTACCCGCCGCACCCAGTTCAAGCTGCGCCGGGCAGAGGCTCGGGCCCACATCCTCGAGGGTCTGCTGATCGCGCTCGACAACCTTGACGCTGTCATCAAACTGATCCGCGCCTCGGCTGATGCGGACATCGCCCGTGACGGACTGATCGAAGGATTCGCGCTGTCCCGGGCCCAGGCCCAGGCGATCCTCGACATGCGCCTGCAGCGCCTGACCGCGCTGGAGTCCGACAAGATCCGGGCTGAGCACGCCGAGCTGATGGAGCTGATCACCGAACTTCGCGCCATCCTCGGTGACGAAGACCGCGTGTACGCGATCGTCAGGGAAGAGCTGGCCGAGGTCGTTGAGACCCATGGTGATGAGCGCCGCACCGAACTCCAGTTCTTTGGTGGTGACATCAACATCGAAGATACGATTGCCGAGCAGCAGATGGTGGTCTCGCTGACCAACACCGGCTATGTCAAGCGCATCGCGGTGGACCAGTACCGCAAGCAGCACAGGGGAGGTGTCGGCGTGACCGGCATGAACCTCAAGGAAGGCGACTACATCGAGCATCTTCACATCTGCTCGACGCACGACTACCTTCTGTTCTTCACCAACCGCGGCAAGGTCTATCGCAAAAAGGTCTACGAACTGCCGGAAGGCGCCCGGACCGCCCGTGGCTCGGCGCTGGTCAACCTGCTGCCGCTGGTCGAGGGCGAAAAGGTCATGACGGTCATTCCGACCCGCGATTTCAAGGAGAACCGTTTTCTTGCGTTTGCCACCGCCGATGGCCAGGTCAAGAAGACCGAGTTCATCGAATACAACACGCGCATCGAGGCCGCGGGAATCATCGCCATCAAGATCCGCGAGGGCGACGAACTGGTTGGTGTTCAGCTCACTTCAGGCGAAGACGACCTGCTGCTGGTTTCCAAGTCGGGACATGCATCCAGGTTCAATGAGGACCAGGTCCGTTCCATGGGACGTGGCACCAGTGGTGTGCGTGGCATGAACGTTTCCCAGAAGGACAACAAAGTCCTCGCGCTGAACGTCGCCCGCGATGACGCGGAACTGCTGGTCATAACCGACAATGGCTACGGAAAGCGCACCGCGCTGTCCGAGTATCCGGTCAAGAACCGCGGCACCAAGGGCGTGCTCACCACCAAGCTGACCGAAGCCAAGGGTGGCCTCGCCGGCGCACTGATCGTCCGGGATCACCAGGAACTCTTGTTCATCACCGAGAACGGCATGGTCCAGCGCACCTCGGCGAGCGGCATCAGCAAGATGGGCCGGGCCACGCAGGGAGTCAAGGTGATGAACGTGCGCGAGGGAGATCACATCAGTGCGGTTGCGCTAGTGGTCGAGTCCAATGCGGCCGAACCCGAGGACGGCATCGAATCAATGCCGGCCCAGGAAGAGCTGAGCGAAGCGGCGACCGGGGAGCAACCCGACGTGGCCGTGGACGGCGATGACGCTCAGCCCCTGGACGGGCCGGCTTCCGGGTAGGACCCGAGCACCCGCACGGAACCTGCCTTGGCCCGCAGGCCGTCGAGTGCCTTGACGACTCCGGTGTCCGTTTCACGGCCCTCGACGTCGATGAAGAACAGGTACTGACCGAGCTTGCGGCGCTGCGGCCGTGACTCGATCCGGGCGAGGTTGATTTCGCGCTGGGAAAACTCGAGCAGCGCCTCCACCAGCGCCCCCGGGTGATCTTCGCCGAGCTCGGAGAACACCACGGTCGTTTTCCAGACCTCCGACGACCGTGTCCCCGCCGCGGCGGATCCGGGATCCGGGTCAGGCACTTCAGCTCCGGTCGGTGCCAGCCAGACGAAACGGGTCAGGTTGCCGGGCTCGTCCTCGATCCCTTCGCGGATCACGGTGCAGCCGTAGATCGGCGCGGCAGTGGCCGGCCCGAGGGCCGCCAGACCATCCCCGCCGAGGCTGACCTCACGCACCGCCGAGCTGGTGCTGTCGGCGACCCTGAGTTCCGCCCCGGGCAACTCTTCGCGCAGGAAGCGGGCGCATTGGGCCAATGGCTGAGGGTGGGAAATGACGACGGAGATCCGGTCGAGCGGCAGCGGGTGTGCGGTGATCAGTGCGGAACGCACCTCGTGGACGTATTCACCGATCATCCTGACCGAATCGGCGGCGCCTATGAGGCCGTCCATTGTCTGGCGGACCGAGCCCTCGATCGAGTTCTCGATCGGGACCATCGCCCGGTCGGCGTGGCCCGCATTGATCGACTCGATCGCGTCGAGAATCGTGTCGCAGGGGACAGGTTCGAACTGCGTGCCACCAAAACCGCTGGAGCGCACGGCTTCTTCGCTGAAGGTTCCGGCCGGACCGAGGTAGGCGATTCTCAAGCTGCCTACCCGAAGGAGATGGTGTAGGTCGCCTCGTTGTTGTCGAGGACCTGTTCCCCGGGGACAGGCGCTACGGTGACGTCAATCGTGACTTCCCCGATTGGAGCCGGGGTCAGCAGAATCGAGGCGGTTCCGGTTTCGCCGACGGCCAGAGCCGGAATTGCCTGCTCGAGACCGCTGCCACCATCGACGGAAACGGAAACGGAAACGTCCGTCTCGTCAGACTCGCCCTGATTCTGGACCTGGACCTCGACCACCGGCTCGGTTCCGGAAGGGATCACCGTCGAAACCGACGGGTCAAGAGTGATTCCGCCGATAGAGACCGCCGCCAGCCCGGTGCCGTGCACGCCACCGTCAGCTGCGGGCCGCGGGCCACCACCGACTGCGCTGAGCGCGGCATCGACGTTCGTCGGGTCGCCCCAGAACACGGGGTCGACTACGAAGGTGCTGCGTGGCGCTTCAGGCGCGTTCGCGCCGTTGTTCGAAATCGCGTTGTCGATCGAGTGCCGGGTGATCTGGTTGTAGAGCACGTCGGCCGCCGCAAGCACGCTGATCTGGTTCGAGATCTGTCTGATCGCGGCGTCCCGGCCCTCGTCGCCGAGCGCCGTCGGCATTCGGGCGGCGATCGTCTCCATCGCGCTGGCACGCAACTGATAGGCCAGTGTCAGCGTCTGCTGGGCCGACTCCATGTCGCCCGGTGTGCTCAGTTTCTCGACCCGGCTCAGGAAGCCATCCATGGCACCACGATCAGATTCGACTTCGCTGGTGAATTCGGTGACCGAGAGTTCGCCGGGGTCTTCCAGCAGTCCGAAGAAGGATTTGCCGAGCGTGTTTGTCTCGTCAGCTACCTGGGTCACGTTGGAGGAGTAGTTCTCGAGTGAGCGGTTCTTGCGTGCGTCGAGGCAGCCTCTGGCCCCGACCACCAGAAGGATCAGCACAAGCAGCCCCGCTCCGAGCGCGATCGCCCGCCGGATCAGCAGTTGTTTGCGCTCGTCGCCGTCAGGCTTGGCTCCGCCCCGGCGCCCACCGCCACCGCCACCGCTGCTGCGCATGGTCTGGGTCCGGTGCTCGGGGGCCTCCGCGTGTGCCGGCTGGTCTGACTCGTCGTTGGGATCTGGAAAATCCATAGGTGGGGCTGCCAAGGGGATTCGGCGAGGCCAATCTATCCCCTTCCCGTCCCGTTGCGCATTCCAGGCCCCGGCATGCCAATTGTCGCCCATTCGCAGGTTTGGTGAAGAACTGCCCGAATCTTCATGCAGCGATGATCGGAACAATGGTGATGCAGCGCTTCGAGATCGAAGACCGCCTAGGTAGCGGAGGGTTCGGAACGGTCTATCGCGCCTGGGACAGAACCCTTGAACGAAACGTCGCAGTCAAGGTAATCGAGACCGATCGTGGTAGCGGGCCCAGAATCAAGCGTGAGGCCCAGGCCGCAGCGCGGCTCAACCACCCCGGCATCGTCACCCTGTTCGAGTTCACACATCACGAGTTCGGGCCGGAGGGCGGCCGCGCCTTTCTGGTCAGCGAACTGGTTGATGGCGACACCGTCAGGGAGTTGATCGATCGTGATCTGCTCAGTGACCGCGAGGTGGCCGAGGTAGGCGCCGACATCTGCGAGGCTCTTGACCACGCTCACTCCCGGGGCGTGGTGCACCGTGACATCAAGCCGGCGAATCTGATGCATCCAAGTCGTCGGAGCGGTGCAAAGCTGATGGATTTCGGCATCGCCCGCCTGACCGACGGCGAAGACCTGACCGCGGCCGGAGATGTACTCGGCACCCTCTCGTACATGTCGCCGGAGCAGGCGGAGGGCCTCGAGGTGGGGCCCGCGGGGGATGTCTTCTCGCTGGCGCTGACTCTCTTCGAAGCCTGGACCGGCAGCAATCCGCGCCGGAGGGCGACTCCGGGAGCCACGGCCAGGGCGCTCGGCGAGGAAATCCCCTTGCTGTCCGAGGCCCGTCCCGACCTGCCGGCTCCCCTTGCCGATGTGGTCGACGCTTGTCTTGAGCACGAACCCGATCGCCGTCCCGGGGTCGAAACCCTGGGAGTCGCTCTGGAAGAGAACCTCGACCTGCTCGATGATTTCGCCAGGGGCCAGGCTTCCCGACGGTCCCGCCGGCTGCGCAAAGCCCTGTACGCCGGAGACGCTGACCCGATGCGGGTCGCTTCGGCAGCAGTGGCGGGCGGCATGTGCGCGACGGTGATGATCCTCTCCGGAGAAGCTGACCCGGCATCTGTCGGACTGCTCTCGCTAGCTACAGCGATGCTGACCCTGCTGAAGCCGAAGACCGGCTTTCTGGTGGGAGGTGCCGGGCTGGTTGCCTGGCTTGCCTTCATGGCCGATCTGCCTGGCGCGGCGTTCGGTGTGGCACTGCTTGTTGTGCTTCCCGCGTTGCTGGTTCGCGGCTCGGGACGGACGCTGGCGGCCATCCCGCTCGGCCCGCTGCTCGGCACCGTCGGCCTGGCGCCTGTGGTGCCCGCCCTGGCGGCGTTCGCAGCGCGCCCGCGCGACCGGGCCGTTGTCGCAGTTACCGGGCTCACCCTGACCGCCTTTGCAGAGGCGGTTACCGGGCGGGGACTGCTGTTCGACCGCTTCGCAGAAGTACCTGACGGGTGGCAGAACTCGATCCCGGTGTTCGTCACCGATCTGCTGGTGCCGGTCGTGACTTCCTCGACCTATCTGGTCGCCCTCGCTGTCTGGTTGGCGATCGCTGTCGTGCTGGGCGGACTGTTCTCAAGGCTCCGAGTTCACCGTGGAGGGGCACGAACGCAGGCGCCAAGGCTTGCTGCCGTAGAATCCGAACGTGTCCCGAATGCCCAGTGACCCGTTGACGGGCAGCCGAGGGGTGCGGCTGTGAGTATGTTCCGCAACTTCGAAGCCCGCATCGAAGGCCTCGTCGAAGGGGTTTTCAGTCGTGCCTTCAGTTCCGAGGTCCAGCCGGTGGAACTGGCCCGCAAGCTGAGCAAGGAGATGGATTCGCATCAGACCGCTTCGGTCTCGAGGGTGTATGTGCCAAACGAGTACACCGTCCACCTTTCGACGGACGACCGCGAGAAGCTCGAGGGCTACGAGCGCTCTCTGGCGCAGGAGCTTTCCGGCTACCTGCTGGAGCACGCCCGGTCCCGGGGCTATGACCTGCTGACCCGGCCGGAGGTCAAGTTCAATACTGACGAGCGTCTACGGCTGGGCGAGTTCGGGATCCAGACCAGGCTGGTCAAGCCTCCGGCGCGCGAAGGGGAGAGGCCCCGGCAGGCCGAAGAGGGCCAGACCATGATCTACACGGCACCTCCGAAGCAGCAGCCCGCCCGCCCGGCGCCCGCCGAACCGACCGGCCGCCTACCGGTCGCTGTGATCGAGGCAGCCGGCCGGCGGATCGAGGTCCCGGGATCGAGGGCCGTGATCGGTCGCTCCGACGTTGCCGACTGCGTGCTTCCCGACCCGAACATCTCGCGCCGTCACGCCGAACTTCGCCGGACCCCGGACGGCGGGTGGGAGATTGTGGATCTCAACTCCACCAACGGAATCAAGGTCAATGGCCGCCGGTTGCCGGCCTCACGCCTGCGCGACGGTGACCAGGTAACGCTGGGCACGACCACCTTCCGTTTCGGGCTGGAAAGGTAGGCAACGGCGGCGGCGTGGATTTTGAACCCCTCTCAATTGCACTCAAGTTCGCCTTCCTCGCGGTGCTCTACCTTTTCCTGCTCTGGATCGCGGTCAGCGCGCGCAAGGACCTCCGCCGCAACGCTGAGGGTGGGTCCGGCAGCGAGACCGGAATCAGGTCGGGTGGCGCCCCCGCCGTCGATGCCTGGCTGGTCGTCGAAACCAGCGACAGCCTCGACCGGGGCAGCCGGTTCGACCTGTTCGGCGGAGTCACCCTGGGGCGATCCGCCGACGCCGACATCGCTTTCGTCGACCGCTATGCCTCCGGGCTTCACGCCCGGGTCTATCCCCGGGCTGGTCGATACTTCGTCGAAGACATGAACTCGACCAACGGAACTCTCCTTAACGGCGCGCCGGTGATCGGAGAGGTAGAGATCCCGGACGGCTCGTCACTGGCGATCGGCGACACTTCATTCCGCTTTCAGATCGATGACTAGATGATCAGGGTTTCTCAACATTCAGAGCGCACAGATGTCGGCCGTCAGCGCCAGGCGAACGAAGATTCGATGCTGGCCCGCGCGCCGCTTTTCGTGGTTGCCGACGGAATGGGCGGAGCGCAAGCCGGAGAGGTCGCCTCGATGACTGCCATTCAGGCTTTCAGCGACGGACTTGCCGATGGCCCGCCCGAGGACGCACTCGAGTCTTCGATCGGCATTGCCAACCGGACCATTCACGACCGCGCCCACGCCGACCCTTCACTGTCCGGGATGGGCACGACGATCACGGCGGCGGCGGTTGACTCGCAGCGGGAAGAGGTGGTCATCGGACACGTCGGCGACTCGCGGGCTTACCGCCTTCGCGACGGCATCATCCAGCGGCTGACGCGGGACCATTCCCTGGTCGAGGAGATGCGCCGTCGCGGCCAGATAACCGAAGAGCAGGCCGAGGATCACCCGCAACGCTCGATCATCACTCGCGCGCTCGGGCCTGAACCGGAGGTCCAAGTCGACATCCAGGCCGTGCCGGCGGACCCGGGTGACATCTTCATGCTCTGCTCCGACGGTCTGACCACGATGCTCGCTGATGAGCGGATCCGGGTGCTGATCGAAGAGGCAGCCAGCCTCGAAGCGGCCACGCGAGCGCTGGTGGACGAAGCCAACGTCGCGGGTGGCCGCGACAACATCACGGTCCTGCTTTTTCAGATCGAGGATCCGACGAACCCGCTGCCCCGGTCCGGGCAGCCGACCCTCATCTCCCGTGCCCGGGGCCGCCGGGCCCAGCCGTCGGGCCCGGCCGCGGGCGGTCGCAGGGGCCCCGGGATCGGCAGAGTCCTGTTCCGTGTCGCCGCCGGGCTGCTGATCGTCGGCGTGCTCCTGGGCGGTGCGTTTGTCGCGAGCCGTCAGGTCTGGTTCCTCGGAACCGATGACGCCGGTCGCGTCGCGCTCTACCAGGGAGTGCCGTTCGAGATCCCGTTCGGACTGTCGCTCTACCAGCGCAAGTACTCGGCCCCGGTCCAGACTTCGGAGCTCGGCGCCCAGCGCCGGGAGGCGGTCACTGGCCACTCCTTCCGCTCGCGGGAAGACGCCACCTCGCTGATAGAAGACATCGAGAGCAGCGAGGGCAGCTAGGTGGGTGCCCGGGTATCGGGTCTGTCGGCCCGCAATCGCGAGCTGCTCGCGCTGATACCCGTCGCCCTGCTGCTGACCATCGGTTTCGCCGCGGTCTTTGCGCAGGACGACAGCCAGCTCGGCAACCTCAGCCTCTCCTACGGGCTGTACTTCCTCGCGATCTGCCTCGCGACGCATATCTACATTCGCGTCCGATTGCCCCAGGCCGATCCCTACCTGTTCCCGCTGATGGCCCTGTTGACCGCGTTCGGTCTGGTGATGCTGTACCGGCTCGATGCCGAACTGGCCCGGGATCTGGCTCGTGATCAGGCCAACTGGTTCGTCCTCGGCCTGGTCCTGTTCGCCGTGGTCATTCACTTCCTGAAGGACTACTCGGTGCTTGAGCGTTACCGGTATACGATCGCGCTGACCGGGATCGCGCTGCTGCTCGCCCCCCGATTGCCGTTTATCGGAGCGCAGGTCAACGGCGCTTACCTGGGCGTGAAGATAGGCCCGATCGGCTTCCAACCGGCTGAACTGGCGAAGATCTGCATCGTCATCTTCCTGGCCAGCTACCTGCGCGAACACCGCGAACTGCTGGTGGTCGGCGCGAGGCGTGTGCTCGGGGTTACGCTGCCGCCGATCAAGCATCTCGGCCCATTGCTTGTGGTCTGGGGGGCGGCAATGTTCATGCTGATCTTCATCCGGGATCTCGGCAGCTCGCTGATGTTCTTTGCTGCTTTCCTCGCCCTGCTCTATGTGGCGACGGGTCGGCTCTCGTTCGTCGTGATCGGCATGGCGATGTTCATGGTCGGCGCCTGGGTCATCTACAGCACGGTGCCGCATGTGACCGACCGGGTGGACATCTGGCTTGATCCGTACCAAGACCCGGGCGGTGCCGGCTATCAGGTTCTGCAGTCGATGTTCGCCCAGGCTGACGGAGGCCTGTTCGGCGAGGGCTTTGCCAGATCGATGGTGGTCATACCCGGGGGGACGGACCCCCTGCTGCCCGCCGCCCAGACTGACCTGATCTACACCCTGATCGTTTCCGAACTGGGCCTGTTCGGTGGCGCGGCCGTCATCTGTATCTACCTGCTGATAGCCGCACGCGGCTTCAAAGTCGCATTGATGGCCAACGACGGATTCTCGAAACTGCTGGCCACCGGGCTGACCGCCGTATTCGCCTTCCAGGCCTTCGTGATTATCGGCGGTGTCACCCGTGTGATCCCGCTGACCGGCGTCACGCTGCCGCTGATCTCTTACGGTGGCAGTTCGATCGTCGCCAACTTCATTTTGCTGGCCCTGCTGCTGCTGATCTCGAATCGCGCCCGTCGTGAAACCCGCGAGGGAGAATCCGGACCGCCCACGGGGGTCTGGTCTTGAACGCACGCATCATCAAGCTGTTCGGTTTTGTCGTGCTCAGCTTCGCGGTGCTGATCGCGTTCACTTCCCAGTGGGCGGTGTTCGGCGCCGCAGACCTCCGCCAGGAGAGGGCAAACAAGCGACCGCTCTTCGAGGCCCAGCAGATCAAGCGGGGCCGGATCACCGCCGCCGACGGTTCGCTGATCGCCAAGTCGGTCGGCACCGGCCAGGGTGCCTCGCGGCAGTTCGTGCGTGAGTATGCGCTCGGCGGACTGTTCGCCCACCCGATCGGATACAGCTTTGCCGAGCAGGGGAACTCCGAGTTCGAGTCGTTCCACAACGACGAGCTGACCGGTGAGAACTCCGAGTTCACCACGATCTTCGATGAGTTGCGCGGTCGTGAACAGACCGGAAACAACGTTTCCACCAGCCTCGATCCGGTCGCCCAGCAGACGGCTTTCGACCTGCTGGGCGGACGCGCCGGCGCGGTGGTCGCAATCGAGCCTTCGACCGGCAGGGTCAGGGTGATGGTGAGCCAGCCGCCTTACGACCCGAATCTGGTCCCTGATCAGTTGCCGGAGCTCAATCAGGATCCCGAGTCGCCGCTCCTGAACCGGACCACCCAGGGTCAGTATCCGCCGGGCTCCACCTTCAAGCTGGTCACCGCTGCCGCCGCGCTCGACAGCGGGGCGGTCGGCATCGACACCCTGATCGACGCTCCGGCGACGCTCAACGTTCAGGGCCAACCGCTGGCCAACTCGGGCGGATCCTCCTTTGGTGAGATCGACATCACGACCGCCCTGACCAACTCGGTCAACACTTTCTTCGCCAAGCTCGGCCGGCGGGTCGGCGAAGAGACCCTCTATGAGTACATGGACCGGTTCGGGTTCAACTCCAGGCCTGAAATTGACCTGCCTGCCGACCAGCTCTCGGTCAGTGGTGTGTTCGGACCGGACGGAGACCTGCTGCGTGACGGCGAGGGGGTCGACATATCCCGGATCGCGATCGGTCAGGAACGGCTGCTCTCGACACCGCTCCAGATGGCCGAGGTTGCGGCAACGATCGCCAACGACGGAGACCTGATGAAACCGCGGATCTGGGACCAGGTCAAGGACGTGGACGGCCGGACGGTCGATTCGATGGAGCCTTCCCGGCAGTCGGAGGTGATGTCGGAGGAAACCGCCGGGCAGCTGACCGAAGCCATGAAGGCGGTCGTCAACGAAGGTACGGGCACCGCGGCCGCGCTGAGTGGGATCGACGTGGCAGGCAAGACGGGTACTGCCGAGGTCCCGGGGCGGCAAGCCTGTGACGGGCTTCCCAACCAGGCCTGGTTCGTCGGGTTCGCACCCGCCGATGATCCCCAGATTGCCGTAGCCGTGACGGTCGAGTGCACCGACGGCCAAGGCGGTACCGTTGCGGCTCCGATAGCAGCCGGCGTGATGCAGACATTGATAGGCGGATAACGAATTGGCCCGATTGACAGAGGGAGCAGTAGTCGACGGTCGTTACCGCGTCCGGTCGCTGATCGGTTCCGGGGGCATGGCCGATGTCTGGCTGGCCGATGACCTGCACCTGCCCCGGCGGGTCGCCCTGAAGATCCTTCACGAGCACTTCGCCCGCGACCCCGAGTTCATCGAGCGTTTTCGGCGTGAGGCCGAGTCGGCAGCTGCGCTCCAGCAGGTGAACATCGTTTCGATCTTCGACCGCGGCCAGGTGGAGCACACCTACTACATAGCGATGGCCTACCTCGACGGTCGCACGCTCAGGGACCTGATCGATTTCGGATTGACCGTGACTGAATCGGTGGCGGTCGTGCGCCAGATCCTCGAGGCGGCCGGCTTCGCCCATCGCCACGGGGTGATCCATCGAGACCTCAAGCCGATGAACGTGATCGTCGACGCGACCGGGCTGGCGACCGTCACGGACTTCGGGATCGCCCGGGCCGGCCTCTCCGAGATCACCGAAGTCGGTTCGATCCTCGGCACGGTGCATTACCTTTCGCCCGAGCAGGCAGAGGGCCTGGAGGTCGGACCGACGTCGGACCTGTACTCGGTCGGGGTGATCCTTTACGAGTGTCTGACGGGCCGGGTCCCGTTCGAAGGCGAGACCGCCGTCGCGGTCGCCCTGAAGCAGCTTTCCGAGCAGCCGCCGGCGCCGAGTGCCTGGAATCCGGACGTCTCGCCGGCGCTCGACGCGGTCGTGATGACCGCGCTGAGGCGCGAGCCCTACGACCGCTACCTCGACGCCGAGTCGTTCATCGCGGCCCTCGATGCGGCTGAAGCCCACCCCGAAGAGGTCGCGCCCGAGCCGGTCAGCAGATGGCCGTGGGTGGTCGCCGCGGTGGCTGCGGTCCTGATCGGCCTGATTCTCTGGGGGATGCTGCGCGACAACACGGTCGAAGTGCCCAGCGTGCTCGGCTCGGACCTCGACAGCGCGATTTCGAAGCTCTCGGGAGACGGCTTCACCGTCGGCGACGTCGATCGTGTGCAGCGGGACGTGCCGATCAACCAGGTGGTAAACCAGGATCCGGTCGGCGCGGCCGACCGCGACTGTGCCGCCTTCGGCTGGTTCTGCTCCGACCCTGACGTGAACCTGACGGTAAGCGGCGGGCCGGGCCAGGTGGAGGTACCCGATGTGACCGGCCAGCCGAGGGACCAGGCCGAGCAGGCGATGAACGATGCCGGCCTCGGTGTGACGGTCGAGACCCGGAACTCCTCGGACGTGCCGGTCGACGCGGTGATCGAGACCGACCCGCCCGCAGGAGAGTCTGTCCGGCGGGGGTCCGAGGTCAGCCTGGTCGTCTCCAGCGGTCCGGGCCAGGTGGCCGTGCCGCCGGTTGTCGGGCAGACCCAGAGTGCCGCCGAGCAGCAGCTCTCGGCCCGCGGGCTGGAGTCTTCGGCGAGCGAAGGAGCAAGCGACCGGCCCGCCGGAGAGGTGATCTCGCAGTCGCCTGACGCCGGAACCAGGGTCGACCCGGGATCGACCGTAGAGCTCGTCGTCTCCAAGGGCCCGGAACCCGTGGCCACGGTTGACGTGCCGAACGTGGTCGGTCTGACCCGCTCGGACGCGGTCGCCCAGATCACCGGACTCGGACTTTCGCCGTCGGTCGAGGAACGCACCACCGACATCGAACCTCAGAACGGCCGGGTGATCGACCAGAACCCCGGTGGCGGATCGACGGTCAACCAGGGAACCCGGATTGTGCTGGTCGTCGGCGTTTTCCAGAGCACCGGAGGTATCGGAGCAACCGGAGAATCGGGGGCACCCTGATGAAGGCCGCGGTACTCAGCGGCGGGCGTTCGAGCGAGCACGAGGTTTCGCTGAATTCAGGCGAGAACGTAGCTGCGGGCTTGCGCGAGGCGGGTCACGAGGCTGTACCGATACTGATCGAGAAGAGTGGCCGTTGGCTCTGCGACGGTGACCCGGTTGCGATTCTGCCGGGAGCGGGCCTGGCCTCGGAAGGAGCGGCGTCAGAGAGACTTTCCAGCATCGAAGTTGTCTTCCCGGCGCTTCACGGACCGTTCGGGGAGGACGGCGTCACCCAGGGCGCACTCGATACTTCGGGGCTGCCTTATGTCGGTTCGGGAGTTCTGGGTTCGGCCGTCTGCATGGACAAACTCACCCTCAAACGGCTCTGCGCCGACCATGGCATCCGCCAGGTTGACTTTGTGCAGGCGGTCGAGGGTGAAGACGGATGGAAGGAGAAGGCGGCCGGGATGGCCCGACCGCTCTGGGTCAAGCCCGCCCGGCTCGGCTCCAGCGTCGGCATCACCCGGGTGGAGAGGCCCGAGGACCTCGAAGCTGCGGTAGTTGCCGCAGCCGAGTATGACCCGCGCGTGATCATTGAGGCCAACTCGGTCGGCCGCGAGGTCGAGTGCTCTGTGCTCGGCAACCTCCAGCCGGAGGTCTCACTTCCGGGGGAGATTCTGGCCGACGCCGAGTGGTACGACTTCGAGGCCAAGTACACCGACGGACGCATGAAGCTGGCAGTGCCGGCTGCGATCGGTCAAGAGGCGAGCGAAGAACTCCGCCGGATTGCGGCCGAGGTGTTCGTACTGGCTGATTGCGCCGGACTTGCCCGCTGCGACTTCTTTGTCGAACCAGACGGGGCGGTTCTTCTGAGTGAAGTGAATACGATGCCCGGTTTCACCGAAACCTCCGTGTACGCAAAGCTCTGGGGGGCTTCGGGCGTGGCATACCCGGAGATCTGCTCCCGTCTGCTCAAGCTGGCGGTTGAACGCCACGAGCGCGAGTCCCGGCACAGCTTCTGAGGCAGGAGTCGCGCCTGGATCAGCCACGCCCGCCTGGCCTGGCTCACCTTAAGCGGTTCAGCTGACGTGGTTCAGCTGAACAGCTTGACGTCGGAGATCGCGACTCCGTAGCCGTCATCCGTATCGGCCGGGTTGGTCGCCCAGAGCAGGTAGTACCGGTACCTCTCGCCGGCCGTGATCAGATCCACCCGCTGCCGCTCGCTCACCTGCGGGACCAGAGCCAGGCTCGTCCAGTCGGCGACCTGTTCGGGAATCGGCTCATTGCTGCCGTAGACCTCGAGAGTCCAGCCGGGAGTCGGGGTAAGGACCTCCATGGCCGTGGCGATTACCGGCTCACTGGCGTCTACCCACAGCCCGACTCCGGTTTTCGGTTCGAAGGTCGGAGTCTGGTAGGTCTCGCTCGTCCAGGCCGAAGCAGTCGAATCTTGGTCGATCGCGAGTGGGGCCTCCTCGGGGTGTTCGGTCCCGTCGCCTTCGGGGTCGTAGTCGCTTGATCCGAGCAACTCGATCTGGGCCCCGCCCGCGCCGGCCCCGCCGCCTCCGGCCCCGGCCCCACCGCCTCCTGCGTCTCCGCGCGAGATCACGTAGGCGGTGCTACCCGCGATCACCAGGGCGATCAACAGCATCACGACCGCCGGCCAGGGCGAACCCTGCCTGCCGGGCAGCTGCCGGCTGGGCGGCGGAACGGCATCCAGTACGGAAGTCGCTTCGCCGGTGGCTCCCCCGGCCCGGATGGCTTCGACCTCGAGTGCTGCCTGCAGGTCATCGGCCATGTCGTCGATCGTCTGGTAACGATCATCCGGATTCTTCGCTGTGGCCAGGTCCACTACACGGGCCGAAGCGGCCGAGATGTCGGGTCGCTTGATCTGGACGTCGGGCAACTCCTGGTTGACATGCTTCATGGCGACGCCGATCTGGTTCTCGGCCTCGAACGGAACGTCTCCGGTCAGCATCTCGTAGAGCACGATGCCCAGCGAGTAGATGTCCGACCTCGGATCGACGTCCTTGCCCATCGCCTGTTCGGGCGCGACATAGTCGGTGGTGCCGATCACCTTGCCGGTGGCGGTGACGCCCTCGTCGTTGAGCTGTCGGGAGATACCGAAGTCGGTCAGCTTGGCCCGGCCGGTCGCGTCGATCAGGACGTTCTGCGGCTTGACATCGCGGTGGACCATCTCGCGCTCGTGGGCGACCGAGAGACCCTGCGCAACTTCGACCCCGTAGGCGAGGGCTTCGGTCGCCTCGAGCGCGCCGACCCGGCTGATCCGCTGCTTCAGGGTCTCGCCCTGCACGTACTCGAAGACGATGTACGGCCGGCCGTCGTCCTCACCGGCGTCGATCACGGCGACGATGTTCGGGTTCGAGAGCTTGGCCACGGCACGGGCCTCCTGGTTGAAGCGCTCGAGCTGCTCCTGATGCTCGGTCATCTCCTGGTGCATCAGCTTCACCGCGACCGGGCGGTCGAGCACTTCGTCGCGGGCCAGGTAGACGGTGGACATACCGCCCGACCCGAGCTTGGCCTCAAGCCTGTACCGGTCCGAAAGGACCGTCCCGATCATCTGTGAGCTGGCTGGAGGATGGTTCATGGACAGGGGGGTTTTCTCGACGAACTTCGAGGGTCGAGTTTCACCGTTTCACCGATCCGGGCTGCGAAAAATCATGGGTGAAGCAGGCTACCTTGCGCCGCTTCCCGGCGTGGTTTAGCGCCGCAAATCGGGAAAAAACAGTCAGTGCCTGAGGGTACGCGGACACCGGCGGGCGTCAGGCCCGGGTGACGCCCTTCGGGCCAGGTGCGACCGTGCCGATTGTCGCCGTGCCCGGGTAGTGCCCGCGGAGCAGCCCAAGTGCGGCAGACTCGTCCGTCGCCGGGACCACGCAGCAGAAGCCACAGCCCATGTTGAAGACCTCGTACATCTCCTCTTCAGGCACCTCACCCAGCTCGGCGATCAGGCCGAAAACCGGCTGCGGCGGCAGCGGGTCGCCCACTTCGTAGGAGACGTCGGCCTTGAGACGGAGCAGGTTGTCGAGGCCGCCCGAGGTTATGTGTGCGAGGCCGTGGACCGCGGCCTGTGAGCCGATCAGTTCCATCACCGCCTTGACGTAGATCTCGGTCGGTTCGATCAGGATGTCGCCCAGGGGCCGGCCGAGCCTCTCGTCGTCCATGGCGATCCCGTCGAGCGCGCTACGGGCCAGTGTGTAGCCGTTGGAGTGGATCCCGGAGGAAGGCAGCCCGATGATCACGTCACCGGGAGACACCGCAGAGCCGTCGATGATCGAGTCGAGCCTGACCGTGCCGAAGCAGGCTCCGGCGATGTCGAAACCCTTGACCAGGTCACCGATCTGGGCCAGTTCACCGCCCGGTATCTCGATCCCCGCGAGCTCTGCGCCGCGGGCCAGACCGATCCCGATCTGCTCGCACTGGTCCGGGTCGGCATGCTCGACCGCGAGATAGTCGAGCATCGCGATCGGCTCGGCCCCGACGCAGATGATGTCGTTGACGTTCATCGCGATGCAGTCGATGCCGATCGTGTCGTAACGGCCGAGCTCTTCGGCTATCAGGAGCTTGGTGCCGACGCCGTCGGTTGAAAGGGCGATCCCGGTGGTTTCGTCGAGCTTCATCACCGCGGCGTAGTGGCCGCTCAGGTCGACCTGGCGTGAGGGCCGGCCGATGTTCGCTGTGCCGAGAGCGGCAACCAGGCGGCTGACTGCCAGGTCGGCATCGCTCTGGCTCACGCCGGCGCGGGCGTAAGCATCTTCGCCGGCTTCGCTCACTGTTGGTCCGCGCTTGCGTCGATCATCGGCTCCGATTCAACAACAGATCCAGCTGAGGAGGCCAGCCGGCCCAGGATCAGCAGGCCGAAGGCGATCCGGTAGGCCGCGTAGGGCATCAGGGCACGGTCGCGTTCGACCATCCCGATCAGGCCGTTCGAGGCCAGGGTCGAGGCGAACGAGGTGGCCACACCGACCGCCAGCCACTTCTTCTGCTTGCGGCTGATTCCCCGTCGGGCCAGGCGTGAGCCCTTTAGCGCGACGGCGCCGAGGATCACCGGCAGAGCGACGGTCCGGGAGAGCAGGTTGGCCTGGTCCCGGGAGAACCCGCGCAGCCGGGCGGCGGTCAGGGTGGCGCCGTTCCTCGAGATTCCCGGCATCAGTGCCGTCGCCTGTGCGACGCCCAGCGCGAGCCCGTCGACCGGCTGCGCATCTCCCCGGCCACGCCGCTGCGGACAACGGTCGGCCAGCGCCATCAGCACGGCACCCCCGATCAGCCCGGCAGCGGTTGAACGCGGCCCTCCGAGCCGGGCCTCGATCTGTCGCTCGAACCGGTAGCCGGCGAAGGCGGCCGGCACAAAGGACAGGACAAGAACCACCGCCCTTCGTGAGTCGAACTCCCGGATCTCCTCGGCTATCTCGGTCCGTCTCGTCACGAGCAGCGCCATCGCTGCGCCGGCATGGAGGGCAATCTCGAAGCTCTTTCGCAGCTCCGGATCCAGCGCTTCCCAATCCCATCCCGCAATTCGAGGAATCATGGTCAGGTGCGCCGAGCTGGACACCGGCAGGAGCTCGGTTGGACCCTGAACCAGTCCCAGGATGACTGCGCGTTGAATGTCAGTCGTGTCCGGATTCAGAAAGCCGATCCTATTCCCGTTTAGACTGCGGGGGCTCTATGCGCCGCCCTGACATCCATCTGCGCCGGTACCAGCTTTGGCAGATGGCCGGCGACGGTCTCCTGATCGCCCTGGCCTACTTCCTCGCCTTCCAGCTGCGTTTCCTCGACGATCCCGGCACTATTCCGCAACGCTACCTCGATCTGTTGTTCGGATCGATGGCCTTCGTGGTGGTCGGAAAGATCGTCGTCTTCTACCTGTTCGGGCTCTACCAGAAGTGGTGGAGGTTCGTTGGTGGCCGCGACATCCTGCGGATCATCCAGGCGGTGACGATTTCCAGCCTGCTGCTGATCGTATTCTTCGCAGTGGCTCAGCCCTTCGCCTACAGCCTGCCGCGCTCGGTCGCCATGACCGACTTCCTGCTGACCATGATGTTGATAGCCGGCGCCAGGCTCGCCACCCGCCTGTTCAAGGAGCGGCCGGAGCGCGGCAGCCGGATCGCCCGTGGGCGGGAGGTTCTTGTGGTCGGCGCCGGCTCCGGCGGCCAGATGGTCGTTCGCGAACTGCGCTTGAACCCCGCCCTTGGCGAGACCGCGATCGGTTTCATCGACGACAACACCGGTATGCGCGGCATGCGCATCGAGGGGATCTCCGTGCTCGGCACCACCGACGAGATCGAGACTGTCCTCGACGAGACCGAGCCGGACCAGGTAGTGATCGCGATCCCGTCAGCCCCGGGGACTCTCCGGGGCAAGGTTGTGGCTGCGTGCCGGGACCGCCAGATCCCGGTCCGCACCCTGCCCACCGTTTTTGAACTGCTGCGAGGAGGGGTCCAGCTCAGCCAGCAGCTGCGTGAGGTCCGGGTCGAGGACGTGCTCGGTCGTGAACCGGTGGTGGTCGAACTTGCGCGGGTCGGCGCCTACCTCGAGGATCAGGTGGTTCTGGTCACCGGGGCCGGAGGATCGATCGGGTCCGAGCTTTGCCGTCAGATCGCCCGGGTCAATCCGCGCCTTCTCGTCATGCTTGACCACGCCGAGGACAACCTCTTCCAGATCGAGCGCGAGATGGTCTCCGAGCGCCACTTCAGTCGCGTGGAGGCAGTGCTCGCGGATTGCAAGGAGGCCGAGCGCATGTTTGAGGTCATGCAGCGTTTCCGTCCGAACATCGTCTTTCACGCAGCCGCTTACAAGCATGTGCCACTGATGGAGAGCAACCCGCTCGAGGCCGTGCGCAACAACGCGATCGCCACCCGGATCACCGCCGATACGGCGGCCGCGGCCGGGGCGGATCGCTTCGTCCTGATCTCGACCGACAAGGCGGTAACTCCGAAAACCGTCATGGGGGCCTCAAAGGCCTTGGCCGAATGGGCTGTGGGATCGGCCGGCGAACGCCATCCGGGAACGAGGTTCGCCAGCGTGCGCTTCGGCAACGTTCTCGGCTCTTCCGGTTCGGTCGTCCCGATCTTCCGTAGCCAGATCGAGCGCGGAGGCCCGATCACCGTCACGCACCCCGACATGACCCGGTTCTTCATGACGATCCCGGAGGCGGTCCAGCTGGTGATCCGCTCCGGCGACACCGGGAACAGTCGCGGTGACGTTTTTGTGCTCGACATGGGCGACCCCGTCCGCATCGTCGACCTGGCCGAGAACATGATCAAGCTCGCCGGATTCGAGCCGGAGAAGGACATCGCGATCGAGTTCACCGGACCGCGACCGGGGGAGAAGCTGCACGAGGAGCTGTTCGGGTCGGAGGAGCGGTCGCAGCCGACCGCGTCCAAACGCATCATGAGGGCGGTGCGTGAGCAGCCGATCGAGTCGGCCTGGGTCGAGAGCACTCTCGACCGCCTCGAGCAGGTCGTTCGGACCGGCGACGAGTCGCATCTGGCCGAGACGGTGGTCCGAATAGTCAACTCGCCCGGAGTCGAACCCGCCCGGATTTCCTGACCCGGCCACCGGGCTTCATGCAGCGCATAGCGGAGTCTCTCTAACATGCTGCGATCGCTTCCGGTGGCCTACTCCGCCGGAACGGGAGACGAACGTCCTTGATGAGCAGAGCATGAAATCCGTGATCGAGACAGTCGGCCCCTACGCCGGGCTGCTCTCGATGATCGGCCTTTTTGTGGTCATCGGCATGCTGTTCGCCCAGGCCCGCGACCTGCGAAGGCTGCGTGAGTGGGCCGGGGGTGCACCCGAGCGCGACGCCGAGATCCGCGAAGTCAGCGAGATCGTCGCCGAAGAACGCTCGCAGGAACTGAAAGTTCTTGCCGAGCGTGAAGACAGGCGGCTGGATCGTTCGGACCTGGGCGGCAGCAGCTTCTGGGACCGGCTCGGGCGGCCCGGCAGGATCATGGCGGTCGTTGCCGCTGTTCTGATAATCGGCGCCGGCGCGGCTTACGCAGGCACCTCGTTGCTGGGCGGCGACGACACCTCGAAGAGGACGAACAACAACCAGCAGGCCGGTGGGCTGAAGCCCGCGCAGATCAAAGCCGACGTCCTCAACGGTACCGGCGGTGCCGAGGTAGGACTGGCGGCCGAGTACGCGGCCGCACTCGAAAGCCGTGGCTTCAAGGTCGGCGCGACCGGTGATGCCCCGGCCACCTTTGAGGAAAGCATCGTCATGTACACCAAGGGCAACGAAGCCGCGGCGAAGCAGGTTGCTCGTGCGATCGACATCGCCGAAACCGGGCTGATCACCAATGAGGTGTCCGCCGTGGCCTCGGGGTCGAAGGTCACGGCAGTAATCGGGGTCAATCACTCCGAGCCGCCTTCGGGTGGCTAGTGGCCGGTCCGGAGCTCCCGGGCGATTTCGGTGGCTGGCCCCGATCACCGTGGGGCTGCTCTTCGTCCTCACGATCGGCGCGTTCGGTCTCTCCCAGCGTCTGAAGCGCGAGCCGCTGGTGATCGACCGGGTCACCTTCCGCGCGGTCGGCGCCGGGGAGAGCGACCCCAAGCGCACCGTCTTTTCGCCCAACGGCGACTGCCGGCGCGACTACATGGTGATCCGGTTCCGGACGACCAAGTCCGACCGCGCCGACGTCGAGATCATCGGCCCCGGCGACATCCCGGTCCGGCTGCTGGCTGAAGACCACTTCTTCAAGCGGTACCGCGAGCACAAACTCGTATGGGACGGCCGCAAGGACAAAGGAAACGTGCCCCGGACCAACGCCTTCCGGGTCCGGGTGACGATGAAGGGCCTCGACCGGGTGCTCTACCTGCCCGGTCGGATTCGCCTGCACAGCTTTCCGGCCGAAGATTCGATCTGCGAGACCGCAGGCGCCGGCCCGCGCAGGGGTGACTCGAAACAGACCGGGGGGGACCGGTGATCGAATCCCTGGTAGCGGTGGTTGCGGCTGTCTGCGTCGCCGTGGCGATCCTCGACAGGCCCGGTCGGCGCCGCTCGGTCGCGATGGTGCTGGCGCTCGTTCTGGCCCCGGCCCTGATAGCTGGTGACCAGTGGCAGGCGACCCAGGTCGCCGAGATCCGGACCTCACCCGCCCTGCTGCTGGCCGCCCTCACCGGCACGACAGCCCTTGTGGCGGGGCTGGCCTTCCTGCTGGACCGCCGACCCGTGCTGTTGCCGGTGTTGATCCTGGTCGCCCTTCCGTTCCGCATTCCGCTCGCGGTCGGTGGAGAGGACGCCAACCTGCTGCTGCCGCTCTACCTGGTCCTGGCTTCCGGCGTGCTGGTCACGGCCTTTCGCCAGTGGTGCCCCGATTCCGCCTCAAACCGGCCCGGGCCGAACAACGCCTCCGGCGGCCGCGCCGGGGTGCCCGTGCCGGGCCCGGCCGGCATCGCTTCGTGGATGAAGCCGCTGCTTGCCGTCTCTGTCCTGCTTTACGCGGTCGGTCTGCTTTATTCCGACGACCAGTCCCAGGGGCTGCTCAACTTCTGTTTCTTCCTGGTCCCTTTCGCGCTCGTCTTCGCCCTGGTGCTGGACGTCGACTGGAACCCGCGCACGCTCCGGGTCGCGCTCTACACCGTGGTCGGCCTCGCCCTGGTCTGGGCGGTGGTCGGGTTCGTCGAGTACCAGTTGCGCGAGCTGCTCTGGAACGAGGTGGTGATCCGCTCGAACGATTTCCACGTTTACTTCCGGGTGAACTCGCTGTTCTGGGATCCGAATGTGTACGGCCGCTACCTCGCCCTGGTGATCACCGTAGTCGCTGCCGCGCTGCTGTGGGCGCGGCAGTACCGCGACGCGCTCGCGCTCGCCGTGATCTCGGGGGTGCTCTGGCTGGCCCTGATTACGACCTTCTCCCAGTCGAGCTTCATCGCCCTGCTGGCTGGTCTCGCGACCCTGGTTGCGTTGCGCTGGAGCGTGAAACTGGTGCTCGGCGGGCTCGGCGGGCTCGCTTTGCTGACCGTGGTCTTCGCCACCCTCGCCGGAGGCCTGGTCAAGCTCAACCTCGACCGGTTGAACCCGCAGACCGCCGGCCGGGCCGATCTGGTCTCGGGCGGGATTGAACTTTTTGGTGACCGGCCCCTGATCGGTTATGGCCCGGGCTCCTTCTCGCTCTCCTTCCGTGAGCAGGTGTCCGGGCCGAACGCCCCGGTGACCGAGTCCCATAGCGAGCCGATCACCGTCGCCGCCGAGCAGGGTCTGATCGGCCTCGTGGTCTACCTGGGCCTGATCGTCTCGGGCCTGTTCGTGCTCGGCGCAGGAATGCGCTCGTCGATGCCCGGTTTCGCCGGCCGGAGCTCCCCTGCGCAGAGCCACGGCGGGGAGGCTGATCCCGACCGGGGACCGCCGGCCGCAAGGGCCGCCGTGCTGGCCGCGTTCATCGCCGTACTGGTCCACACCCTGACCTACGCCGGTTTCCTTGACGACCCGGTCACCTGGGTTCTGCTCGCCATCGGCTATAGCCTCGCTTTCCCATGTCGGGCTACCTCCGCCGCCTAGCGAGCACCGGCGCCGCCTACACCGCGGCCAGCGTCATCTCGAAGCTGATAGCGGTCGCGCTGCTTCCGCTCTACACGCGATTCCTATCGCCGGCCGATTACGGCGCGGCCGAAGTGATGTTCGCCGCCGTTGTCGCGATCAGCATCGTGATCCGTCTCGGTGTGATCGAGGCCCTGCTGCGCTTCTACTACAAGACCGACGAGCAGCCAGCGCAAGTAGTGGCCACCTCGTTCGCCTCGCTCTTCTGGGCGGGCACGCTGGCCGCCGTCGTGCTGATGCCGTTCGCCGGGCCGATCTCCAACGCGCTGCTGGGGACGAGCGATGTCGAGCTGGCCCGGGTGGCGATCGCCGGCCTCTGGGTGCTCACCCTGTCCGAGTACCTGCTCACGCTTTTCCGGCTCGACGAACGCGCGACCGCCTTCTTCACGGTCACCATGCTCTCGGTCGTGGTGACGATCCCCGTGACGATCGTGCTGGTCGTGGTTTTCGAGCTCGGCGCGGTCGGCCTGCTGCTCGGCAGCTACACATCCGGAGCGGCCATCGTGCTCGGGCTGATCTTCTACCACCGCCGCCGGCTCTCGCTCAAGGTGGACCGGCCGCTGTTCAGGCGGATGATGCGCTTCGGCCTGCCGACCATGCCGGCCGAACTTTCGCTCTACTCGCTGAGCTTCGTCGACCGGATCATCATCGCGCGCTCGCTCGGGCTGGCCGAGGCAGGGCTGTATTCGATCGCGATCAAGATCTCCCAGTCGGTCAACGTCCTTGTCCGCGGGTTCCAGCTCGCCTTTCCTCCGCTGGCCTACTCGATCACCGATGACGACGAAGCCCGCAACGCCTACTCGGCGGTGGTCACCTGGTTCGTAGTGATCATGGCCGGGGTGGTCACTGCGATCTGGCTGACCGCCCCCTGGATCGTCAGGATTTTTGCCGCGCCCGAGTACTTCGACGCCCAGGAGGCGGTCGGACCGGTCGCCGCCGGCACCGCGCTCTACGCGCTCTACATGGTCCTGCTCGTGGTGCTCGGCCGCACCGGCCGGACCGAGTTCAACTTCCCTGCCACGCTGGCCGGGGTCGGCTCCAACATCGGTCTCAACCTGTTGCTGGTCCCGATCTGGGGCATCGTCGGTGCTGGTGTCTCGCTGATCGTCTCGTATGCGGTTGTGCTGGTCCTGATGTACTTCTTCACCCAGCGGCTGTTCCCGGTGCCCTACGAGTGGGTCCGCCTGCTCAAGGTGATCGGTTCGGCCGCTGCAATGATCGCGATCGGCCTCGTCTTTGTGCCGAACGAAGGCTTCGCCGCGTTGGCGATCCGGCTGCTTCTGATCGCCGCGGTGCCGGTCGCGATGGTCGCCACCGGCTTTTTCAGCCGCACCGAGTGGCAGTACGTGAAGCTGCTCGCCCGGCCGCGCGAACTCGCCTCGAGGATCCGGGCGGCCCGGGCCCAGGAGGCCGAGGCCGGCTCGAAACAGGGCCTTTCCGAGGTCTACGAGGTCGAGCAGATGAACGAGGACATGCGGGACTGACGATCTTGGTCGTGGGGTGGTCGGGGGAGGGTCTCCTGCCTACCCCATCCATCCCTGCTCGACCCTCCCCCGACCACCCCATCGCCGAACCGTCCGCGGAGGACTGCCAGCCTCCCCGATCATCCCAACTCGGCCCTTCCCCGGCCGCCCTCATCGCCGGTACCCTCGACCCGGTCGCGGATGCTTTCTCCGCTGTAAGGGAAGAGGGCCTGGCGGGTGTGGGCCCAGTAGACGTGGGTCGGGGCGCTCGGGATCACGATCGAGGCGACCGTGCGCCAGAAGTAGGCCCAAGCGGTGAGCAGGCGGACCGTGAAGGCGGCGGCGCGGGAGCCGTGCTTTCTCATGTAGAGGTCGCGGTTGCGATGGAACTCGACTATCCGGGGAAGGCCGGCCGAGAGGTCGGTGGCCAGCTGGTCGTGGTGGACCGCTTCGGCCGCCGGCACGTAGAGCGTGTGCAGGCCCGCGTCGGCCAGCCGGCGACAGAAATCGCATTCGTCGTAGTAGACGAAGAACTGCCCGTCGAGCCAGCCGACCGCTTCGGCTGCTTCGCGACGGACCATCATGGCGCTGGACTGGACCCAGTCGACCCGGCAGGTCTCGCTGCCCCTGCTCTGGACGGTCAGGCGGGAATGAAGGAAGAGCGCCCCGATAGCCGCGGTCTTCACCCCGGGGAACTTCCAGGCGCAGGCGTACGGGTTGCCGTTGCCGTCGAAGAGCCGGGCCCCGGCCGCCCCGGCCTGGGGATCATCTTCGAGCGCCTCGACCAGCGCCTCGACCGTCCCTGCCATTACCTCGGAGTCCTCGTTCAGCAGCAGGCAGTAGCGCCCACGGGCGCGCTTCAGCAGCGTCGTGTCGTTGGCTGCCTTGCCGGCTTTGACCTGCTGTGCGATCACTTCGACCCTGGGGGAGCCTTGCTGCACGGCTTCTGCCGATCCGTCGCTGGAGAAGTTGTCCAGCACCAGCACTTCGGAATTCAGCTTGGCAGGGTGATTCTTCTCGATCGCGGCGAGGCAGTCGAGCAGGTAATCGCGGCCGTCGTTGTTGACCACGCAGTAGGTGAGGTCGATGTCCACTGCCGCCCACGATAATCAGGGGATGCGGGTGAAGCTTGTCGACCCCTCGGCGTTTACGCCTCCTTACGACCGGGCCCTGGCCGGGGCGCTCGCCGCTGCCGGGGCGGAGGTCGAACTGATTACCTCCGAGTTCCTCTACGGACCGGTGCCCGAGCCGGAGGGCTACGAGGTCACTGAATCCTTTTACAGGCGTACCTCTGCCCGCGGCCTCCAGGCCCGGGCCCGCCTGCCGCTGAAGCTCGCCGAGCACCTGCCCGACATGCTGCGCCTGCGCGCACAGCTTGACGGCGACGTAACCCATTACCAGTGGCTGACCATGCCGACGATCGACCACCTGCTGATCCCCCGCAAGGGGCCGAAGGTGATGACTGCGCATTACATCGCTTCGCCCAAGCCAAAGTGGCGGGAGCTGACAACCGCGCAGCGGACCTTCGGCTCCATGGACGCGGTCATCGCCCACTCCGAGAACGGAGCCAGGCGGCTGCGTGACCTGATCGGGCTGCCGGCCGACCGGGTCCGGGTGATCCCCCACGGCGCCTTCGACTACCTGACCCGACTTCCGCAAGAGGCACCGCTGCCCCCGGAACTCGAAGGGGCACAAGATCCGGTCATCCTCTTCTTCGGCCTGATGCGTCCCTACAAAGGAATCGACACGCTGCTTGAGGCCTTCGCAGAACTCGAAGGAGCGGAGCTCTGGATCGTCGGTAACCCGAGGATGGAGATCGACGCCCTTGTCGAGCAGAGCCGCAGGCTTCCGGGCAAGGTCCGGTGGCTGCCGCGTTTCATCGAGGACCGTGAGATCCCGGCGATCATGAGGGCCGCCGACGTGCTGTCCCTGCCCTACCGCGACATCGAACAGTCCGGAGTGCTCTACACCGGCCTTGCTTTCGGCAAGGCGATGGTCCTCTCCGACGTCGGCGGCTTCGGTGAGGTCGCGCGCAAGCACGATGCCGCGAGGCTGGTGCCGCCCGAAGACCCGGCTGAACTGGCCGCAGCCCTGAAGGAACTGACCGGGGACGACGAAGCCCGTGCCGTGCAGGAGGGCAAGGCCGCCGCCGCCGCCGCCGGACCGTACTCGTGGCCGGACATCGCCAGGAGCACGATCCGGCTCTACCGGGAGGTCGGCGCGTGACGCTCTACATCGAGTTCCTTTTCTGGCTTTCGGTGGCCCTGCTGGTCTACACCCACGTCGGCTACCCGATCGCACTCGGCATCCTCTCGGCGCTCGGTGCCGGCAGCAAGGCGGGCCAGATCCGCGGCGACCGGGTCGGCAGCTTTCCATCACTGACCGCTGACGAACCCGATACCGACGAGAACCTGTTGCCGATGGTCTCGCTGATCATCGCTGCCTACAACGAAGAAGCCGTGATCGAAGCCAAGGTGAAGAACGCGCTCGAGCTTGAATACCCACGCGAGCGGCTGCAGGTGATCGTGGCCTCCGACGGTTCCAATGACGCGACGGTGGAGATCGCCCGCAAGGCCGGTGCCGATCTCGTACTCGACCTGCCGCGTGGAGGAAAGATTCCGGCCCAGAACGCCGCCGCGACCGCCGCTGATGGCAGCCTGCTGGCCTTCTCGGATGCCAACTCCATCTGGATGCCCGGCGCGCTTACCGAACTGCTCGAGCCCTTCCGCGACCCGCGGGTCGGTTACGTCTGCGGCCAGGTGCGCTTTGTCGGCCCGGACGGCGGCAACCTCGAAGGCGCCTACTGGCGCTACGAGATGAAAGTGCGCGAGCTCGAGTCCGGGCTGGCCGGGGTGACTGCCGGTAACGGAGCGATCTACGCGGTCCGTGCCGAGCGCTACATCCCGCTGGGGCCCTCTGGCAGCCACGACCTCTCCTTGCCGTTCGCGCTGGCGAAACAGGGCTCGTACTCGCTCTATCGCCGGAAGGCAGAAGCCGAAGAGAAGGTGGTGCCCAGCCTCGAAGGCGAGCTGGCCCGCAAGCGGCGCATGATGATCGGCCTCTGGGACATCGTCGTCGGCGAAGGCATGACCGACATCCGTGGCTACAGCCCGCTCTACTTTTTCGAGATCGCCTCCCACCGCTTCCTGCGCTACCTCAGCCCGGCGTTTCACCTGGTCGCCTTCCTCACAAACGCCGCCCTGCTCGGTCAGGGAACGCTCTACCGGGTGAGCTTCGCCCTCCAGGTTCTGGTGCTGCTGGCGGCGTTCGCCGGCCGCTGGGTTCCGCTGCTCCCATTCCGCATCTGCCGCTACTACCTGCTGGTCACCTTCTCGATCGCCCTCGGGTTCTGGGACCGGTGGCGCAAGGGACCTCCGGGCTCCTGGGAGAAAGCCGAGGGGACCCGATGAGCCGCACGCTGGATGTGATCGGCGCCTCGGTGGCGATGGCGCTCACCGCACCGCTGATGCTGGTCGCGGTGGTCCTGATTCACCTCGAGGGCGGGGGAAAGGCGATCTACCGCCAGACCCGGGTCGGCCTCCACGGGACGGAGTTCCAGATGCTCAAGCTGAGGACCATGGTTCACGGTTCGGATCCGGTCGGGGTCGGCACGATCGTCGGCCGGGACGACCCGAGGGTGACGAGAATCGGCCGCTGGCTGCGCCGGACCTCGCTGGACGAGTTGCCCAACCTGGTCAACGTGCTTCGCGGCGAAATGGCACTGGTCGGTCCGCGGCCGACCATCCCCGCCCAGGTCACCGACTACAGCGATCACCAGAAGCGCCGTCACGAGGTCCGCCCGGGCATCACCGGATGGGCACAGGTCCAGGGCCGGGCCGGCATCCCGTGGGAAGAGCGGATCGAACTCGACCTCGAGTACGTGGAACGTCGCTCGACGGCGCTGGACCTGAAGATCCTTTGGAAGACGATCTGGCTGACCGTGACCGGCCACGGGCTCGCGCCCGACTGAAGACCCCGGCTTCTCTACGCTTCTTTCAATGCGAATCGGCGAGATCCTCAACTCCCACCGGCCGGTGTTCTCGGTCGAGTTCTTTCCTTCGAAGACCGACGAAGGCCGGGCCGGGCTGCTCGAGACCGCCCGTGAGCTTGCCGGGTTCGGCCTCGACTTCGTCTCCGTCACCTACGGAGCCGGTGGCTCGACGCGGGAGGGCACGGTTGACATAACCCGGGCCCTGAAGCAAGAGGTCGGCCTTGAAGTGCTGGCTCACCTGAGCTGCGTCGGCGAATCCCGGGAAGGGCTGGCCGCAACGCTCGACCGGTTCGAGGCGCTCGGGATCGACAACGTCTTTGCTCTGCGAGGGGATCCGCCGCGCGGCGAGTCCACTTTCGTCCAGCCTGAAGGCGGCTTCGCAAGCGCCGCCGAACTGACCGGCTTCATCCGCACCGAGTACGACTTTGCGATCGGCGGTGCCTGCTTCCCCGAGGTCCACCCCGAGGCGCGGGATCTCGATACCGACCTCGACTACCTCAGGACGAAGGTGGACGCCGGGGCAGAGTTCCTGATCACCCAGCTGTTCTTCGACAACCGGGTCTACTTCGATTTCGTCGACGCTGCGCGGGCGAAGGGAATCGATGTGCCGATCGTTCCGGGCATCATCCCGGTCACCGGCTTCGCCCACACCAAACGGATCTGCGCGCTCTGCGACTCCAGCATCCCGCCTGAACTTGAGTCGGCGATGCTCGCCGCAGAGGGCGACCCCGAGGCCGAGTTCAATCTCGGTGTGGCCTATGCCGCCCAGCAGAGTGCCGAACTACTCGCCGCCGGTGCGCCGGGGATCCATTTCTATGCTCTGAACAAGGCCCCGGCGACCCGGGCTGTGCTCGGCGCCCTGCGTGCTGCCCAGCCCTGGCGCGGTCAGGCCCTGTAGGCGGGGAAGAACTCGCCACCGGCATCAGCACCGGTCCGGCCGCAGAGATCTGCGTAAGCGGCCGGGTCGCAGACCAGCTCCGAGGTGAACCACCGCTCCTCGCGATTGGCGAAGCCGCGCTTGAACTCTTCGAGCCGGTCGCCGGGGGTGATGCCGCCGCCGAGGTTGAGCGGCGTCTCCAGCTCGCCGGCGAACTCGATCATGCCGGCGAGCAGGTTCTTCATCGGAGAGTCGCGAAGGTAATCGTCGGCGGTGCCGGAGAGGTAGTAATGGAGCAGTCCGTCGGAGGCCGCGGCGATCGAGGCCGCGGCGACCGTCCCTTCCGGTTCGCGCGCGACCACCAGCCAGGTGCGCGCGGAGCTCAGCACGGCATCGAAGTACCCGGCGGAGAAGTAATAACGATCGGCCGCGTCGGTCCGGGCCATGGTCTGGGTGTAGGCGTCGAGTAAGGCCGCTCTCAGATCCGGTCCGGTCTCGGGTCCGGGGGTGACCTCGATCGAGTAGCCGCGCTTGATGTTCTTACGGATCTGCTGCCGGTCGCTCATCCGGCTCTTCGACTCCAGCGTTGGATCGGCCAGGAGGCAGAGGTTGCGAGGCCGGGCCCCGGCCAACGGTGGTTCGGACAGGGCATGGCGCATGAAAGCCGAGACCAGCCCGGTCGCGCTGAAATCGATCGCGCCGGGATCAAGCGGCAGGCCCGAAGGCTCGCCGGCGACACCGAAGCCCGGGTAGCCGTAGGGAGAGGTCGCGTCGATGCCGCCGCCCGGGATCTCCCTCACGAGCAGCGGCGCGACGAGGCTGCCGGTTTCGTCCTCAACCACCAGCGAATGGGTGACGCTCTCGGCTTCGAGAAAAGCAGGGCAGCGGAAGAACTCGTCCTCGGTAGAAGCCGCGGATCCACCGTCTTTGATCAGCCTCGCCCGGTACCCGCTGACTTCTGGAATGCCCACGGTTGCAGGGTCACCACTTGGCGACGGCGGCGAAGAACTGCTCCGGGGAGGCGCCCCAGATTTCACAGTCGATCAGCTTGCCGCCGCGTTTGATGTGGCCGGGCATGGTGCCTTCGTACTGCCAGCCCTGCGCCGTCACGACCTTCTTCGCGGCGGCGTTGAAGGCGGGGATGCGGCCGTAGATCCGGTGTGCCCGGAACTCCTCGAAGGCCTTGGTCACGGTCAGCCGCTCGGCCCACCGGCCCACTCCGCGGCCACGCACCTCGTCACCGATCAGACAACCCAGTTCCGGCGCGGTCTGGCGGAAGAGCCCGTAAAGCGCGGTGAAGCCGACCGGCTGCTCGATCCCGGGCACCACGATCGCGTACTTGCGGTCCTCACCTTCGTTGCGGACCGCGGCCTCGGTCCAGCCGCCGGCCTGTTCGATCGAAAAGCTCTCGCGCTCTTCCATCAGCGTCTTCGTCGCTTCAGGGTTGCTGAACCAGCGGTGGACGGCCTCGGCGTCCTCGGGCCGGAACTCGCGGATCGAGACCGGCGGCCCGGAAGCGGCAGTTGCGGGGGAATCAGGCATGACCGCAGTTTAGGACCAGTCGAGGCCGACAACCTGTGTGGGCGGTTGCCGGCTCAGTGCCTGGCGCGGCGCTCGAAGATCGCGTCGACCTGCTCGAGCGTCTTGCCCTTGGTCTCCGGCACGAACTTCCAGCAGAACCAGAGGGTGACGAAGCCGACAGCCCCGTAGAGCCAGAAGGCCCCGGTCTCGGTCAGCAGTTCGACCAGGCCGAGGAAGGTGAGCGATACGAGGAAGTTGAAGAACCAGTTGCTCATCGTGCCCGCGGCCGCCGCCTTGCCGCGCACCGCAAGCGGGTAGATCTCCGCGTTCAACAGCCAGAAGATCGGGCCGAGGCTGATCGCGAAAGAAGAGACGAACAGCATCAGGCTGCCGATCGCCATCACGGTGGAGACGGTCTCCGGCATGCCGTTGATGAAGGCGACACCGAGCGCGAAAAGCGACAGCGACATGCCGGTCACACCGATGAAGAGCAGCGTGCGCCGGCCGGTCCGGTCGAGCAGCCGCAGCGCGACCACGGTCATCACCACGTTGATGATGCCGACGCCCAGAGAAGCGAGGATCGCCGAGCCGGCCGAGTCGATGCCGGTGCTCTGGATGATCGTCGGCGCGTAGTAAATGACGGTGTTGATGCCGGTAATCTGCTGGAGGATGGCCAGGCCGATCCCGACCAGCAGTGCGGCCTTGACCGCGGGCTGCCTGAGGTCCTTCCAGCGGCTCGTGTCGGGACCGGTGCTGGACTGTATCTCCTGGATCTCGAGGTTGATCGCTTCGGGTCCGGCCGGCCTCACCCTTTCCAGGGCCTCCCTCGCCCCGTCCTCGTCGCCCTGCATCATCAGCCAGCGTGGGCTGCGCGGCAGCCGGACGATTCCGATCGCGAGGATCAGTGCGGGGACTGCGCCGAGGCCGAGCATCCAGCGCCAGCCCTCGTTCACATCGGTGAAGGCGAAGCCGACCAGGTAGGCGACCAGGATGCCGATCGTGACCGCAAGCTGGAAGAAGGTGACGAGGCTGCCGCGCATCTCGGACGGAGCGATCTCGCTGATGTAAACCGGGGTCACGGCCGATGCGATGCCGATGCCGACACCGATCACAATTCGCGAGACGATCAGGATGAAGGAATCGGCGGCGACGGCCGAGCCAATCGCGCCGACGATGAAGATCGCGGCCGAGAGCAGGATCAGCGAGCGGCGGCCGTACGTGTCGGCGCCACGGCTCGCAAACCAGGCGCCGGCGACCGCACCGATCGGGACCGCGCCGACGACCATGCCGGCCTGCAGACTGTTGAGACCGAACTCCGGGGTGATGGTCAGTAGAGCGCCGGCGATGATGCCGGTGTCGTAGCCGAACAGCAGGCCAGCCAGCCCGGCGATCGCTGCGGTAATCGTCACATTGCGCTTCGCCTTGGCGGCGCTGACCTCGCTCCCACTCACATCGCCATCATGCCACGAATCACCGGACGCCGCCGGGGTTTATCCGCCCCGGAACCGGGGGACGCACGGCCGGGAACCGGGCGAGGCAAGGCCGGGTAATGATGTGGAGGTGAAGACGGCGAAGCGCACTACGACTGTCTCGACCGCCCAGGCCAGGCGGATCGCCCTCGCCGCGCAGGGATTCGGCACCGCCCGGCCCGCCGGCAAGGTCACGATGAAGAACCTCAACCGGATGATCAGGCACATCGGGTTGATTCAGATCGACTCGGTGAACGTGCTCGCCCGCGCTCACCTGATGCCGCTCTACTCGCGCTCGGGTCCGTACGACCCGGGGCTGATCGTGCGGGCCTCGTCGAAGGCCCCGCGGAGGCTCGTCGAGTACTGGGCCCACGAGGCCTCCTTCGTACCACCGGAGACCCTGCGCCTTCTCGGGTGGCGCATGAAGCGTGCCCACCTTGATGGCTGGCGGAACGTGCGCGCGGCGAGTGAGCAGAGCGAACTGCTCGAGGCGGTCCTCGCCCGGATCGAGCGCGAAGGACCGCTGACCGCGACCGAGATCGGCCGCGAGATCGACCCCGGACATGTGCCCGACCGCAGCGGCTGGGGCTGGAACTGGCCGCCGGTCAAGAGCGCGCTCGAGTATCTGTTCTGGTCCGGGCGGATCACCGCGGCTTCACGCACTCCGCAGTTCGAGAGGAAGTACGACCTGCGCGAGCGTGTTCTGCCCGTCGAGGTCCTGGACGCACCTGATCTGGAAGACGCCGACGCGGTCGAAGGGCTGATTGAGATCTCGGCCCGCGCCCACGGCATCGCCACGCTCACCTGCCTGCGTGACTACTTCCGCCTGCCGGCTGTGGAGTCGAGGCAGGCTGTTGAAGCGCTGGTTGCCCGTGGCCGCCTGCTCCAGGTTCGAAGCGACGCCTTTCCGACACCCGCCTTCCTACACGCCGAGGCTCGTCGGCCGCGGCGGGTCGAGGCCCGCGCGCTGCTGTCCCCGTTCGACCCGCTGGTTTTCGAGAGGGCCCGGACCGAGAGCCTGTTCGGTTTCCACTACCGGATCGAGATCTACACCCCGAAACAGAAGCGCCGCCACGGCTACTACGTCCTCCCGTTCCTTCTCAACGAAGCCCTGGTCGCCCGGGTCGACCTCAAAGCCGACCGTGAGAACTCGGTCCTCCGTGTCCACGGCGCCTTCGCCGAGGCCGGCGCACCGGCGGATACCGCGACGGAACTCGCCGCCGAACTCGAGCTGCTGGCCGGTTGGCTCGGCCTGGACTCGATCGTGGTCGCGGCCAAGGGCGATCTCGCCCCGGAACTGATCAGGGCAGTCGGGTGAGCAATCCACCTGCGACTGGCGCGCTACGGCCTCGGGGCCGCTACGCACCCTCACCCACCGGTGAGCTCCACCTTGGCAACCTGCGCACCGCGCTGCTCGCCTGGCTCTCGGCCCGTTCGGCCGGCAGTGAGTTCCTGCTCAGGATCGAGGATCTCGACTCCGGCCGCTCCCGGGAGAAGTGGGTTGAGGTCCAGCTCGACGAGCTTCGACAGATCGGCATCGGCTGGGACGGTGAGCCGGTGCGCCAGAGCGATCGACACGGCCTCTACGCCGACGCGATCGACCGGCTTCGATCTGATGGGCTCCTCTACGAATGCTTCTGCACCCGCGCCGAGATCCGTGAGGCCGCCTCGGCCCCGCACGGTGACCTGCCCGAAGACGCCTACCCCGGAACCTGCGCTTCGCTCACCGAGGCTGAGCTGAAGGAACGCCGGGCCGCCGGGCGCCCCCCTGCCCTCAGGGTGCACGCCGAAGCTGCGCCGTTCGAGTTCGAGGACCGCATCTGCGGCCGCGTGACCGGCCGGGTCGATGACTTCGTGGTGCGCCGCAACGACGGCGACTTCGGCTACAACCTCGCGGTCACCGTCGACGACGCCGACCAGGGCGTGAGCGAGGTCGTGCGTGGAGCCGACCTGCTTGAGACCACCGGACGCCAGCTCTGGCTCTACAGACGGCTCGGCCTCACAGCACCCGCAACCTGGGTCCACGTTCCCCTGCTGCTCGGTGAAGACGGAGTCCGGCTCGCCAAGCGCCACGGAGCGGTCACCCTCGAACAGCGTCTGGCTGCCGGCCAGACTGTCCCTGAGATCGTCGTAGAACTTGCCGCCTCCGTCGGACTCGCCCCGACCGCCAGCGAGCTGATGCCGGTCGACCTGCTCAAGGATTTCGACTGGAAGACGGTTTGGCGGTCGCGATAGAGGCGCGACTTAAGGCTCACGGGGCAGGAATCGCAGCAGGGCCCGATCCCCGACATCCAGTCCTTCGGATTTCCTGACGGCAGCGTTCAGCGCCAGGAAATGTGTCCCGTCGCCCATCGGAAGCAGCGAGGTGTGCCAGCTCGTCTTGCCGATGGTCGCCCGCACGGGAACGAGTCCACGGTCGGCCAGGTCTACGAGCTCCTCGCTGAACTCAACCGGAACAGCGATGTAGTGCCAACCGCCCGGGCGGTTGAAGATCTCGACGGTGCCTTCGGTGCGGTAGGACTCATCCGGCATATCTGACCCTACTGCGGAGGCTTTCCGGTGGCAAGAGCGGCGGCAGAATCCAGCTGCCATCATCACTCTCATGGCAGCCGAGATAGAGCGCAAGTTTCTGGTCGACGAGCCCTCGCCCGAGGCGCTTGACTGCCCCTCCGAGCAGATCGACCAGGGCTACCTGGTGTCCGACGGAGAAACGGAGATCCGCCTTCGGCGAAAGGGCGGCGTCCACTTCATAACGGTCAAGAAGGGCCACGGGGAGGTGCGCGAGGAGACCGAAGTCGAGGTCACAGCCGGGCAGTTCGAACAGCTGTGGCCGCAGACCGAAGGCTGGAGGGTCGAAAAGCGCCGGTACCGGATCCCGCTCGAGGCCAACCTGATCGCCGAGATGGATGTTTACGGCCAGCACCTCGAGGGCCTCTTCACGGTCGAGGTCGAGTTCGAGTCCCAACGGTCCAGCCAGGCCTTCACCCCGCCGGAGTGGTTTGGCGAGGAGTTGACCGGGGATGTCAGGTACTCGAACCAGCAGATGGCCCGCGAAGGACTGCCCGGTTGAATCCGACTCTTTACAAATACACACTTGTGTAGTAGAATAGATTCCAAGAAGCGGCTACGGGCAACCGGGAAAGCGCGACGATCCCGGCCAGGTCCCGGGCCGAAATCAGGACTGGAGAGCAAATGAGCGATACGAAACCGAAAAGCGAAGTGAGCAACCTGACCACCGCCGCCTACGACGATTTCGTCGGACAGGACGGCCTCACGGTTGTCGACTTCTGGGCCTCCTGGTGTGGCCCCTGCATCCAGATGGCACCGCAGTTCGAGAAGGCGGCCGGCCTCCGGCCCGACTACCACTTCGCAAAGGTGAACGTGGACGAAGAGCCTCAGCTCGCCGCGAAGTACCAGGTCAGCTCGATCCCGACGCTGGCGGTTCTGCGCGACGGTGAGCTGCTCGGCATGGCGCCCGGAGTGGTCAAGGCGAAGGAACTGGTCGAAGCTCTCGACAAGCTCGCCGGCTGATGTCTGGGCAATGTAGGCATGCCTGCTAGCATGCCTACATGGCCCAACTGACGATAAGGATTCCACCGGAGCTGGCCCGGGAGCTGAAGTTGGCCGCCGGTGACCGGGGGATGAGTATCAACGGCTACGTCTCCGCGGTCCTGGAAGCAGCGGTCGATCCGGATCTCGGAGAGACGGAAGTTGATCGCCTCCGCGGTCGGCTGAAGCGAGCCGGCCTGCTCGAGGAAGTTGCCGACCAGGCAACCTCTGCCCGGCCGGACTCCGACGTCGTCCGCAAGTCCAGAGCTGTAGCGGGCCACGGTCGCCAGCTGTCGGACCTCGTTTCGGAAGGCAGGGATTGAGCGTCTTTGCCGACTCTTCGGCGCTCGTTAAGCTCTATTCCGACGAACCGGGATCGGCCGATGTCAGGTCGCTTTCGCCGCTGGTTGCTTCGACACTCGCGCGGGTGGAGGTGCCCGCCGCGCTCTGGCGCAAGCACCGCATCGGAGAGATTGACGTCGATCAGACACGCAGTCTGGCGGCGGAGTTCGAGGCAGATCTGATCGGCACGGTGGCAGAGGGACCGCGCTTCCTGCTGGTTTTGGTGAATCGCAAAATCCTCGCCCATGCGGCGAGGCTGCTCGCCCGCCACCCGCTGCGCGCCTATGACTCGGTGCAGCTCGCGAGTGCTCTGGCCGTCAGCCAGACCGATGATGAGTTCAACGGCTTCGCCTGCTTCGATCGCGCACTGCGGGACGCCTCAAAGACCGAGGGCCTTGAGCCCCTCCCGGGGCCCTGACCGGTGGCCAGGACGAAAACAAGCGCCGGGTTGGTCCCCAAAGGTGAGTACACAGAAGAGTAGGAGCCCTTCGCTACGGCCTGCCGTGAGTTTCGCGGAGAGACCGGCTTCGACCCACTTGATTCCGAGCCGATCGTCCTCGGAGAGGTGGTCCAGGGCAGCGGCGAGCCTGTGCTCGCATGGGCCCTCGAAGGGGATCGGGACCCGGCGCAAGCGCATAGCAACCTGGTCGAGATCGAACGGCCACTCAAGTCGGGCAAGCGGGAAAAGTTCCCCGGAGTAAATCGGGTCGAGTGGGTTGAACCCGAAGCCGCCCGAGGCATGGCGATCAAGGCTTTCCCTCAATCCGGACTATTGAATGCGATGCGATCAGCCGAGTTTTCGCCGCCCAGGCAGGTGTGCGCAACCTGCCCCGGTAAGGTCCGCCAATGGCTAAGGCAAGCAGTGCTACCGCTGCAGGGCGCCGATTCGATCTGGTCCTGTTCGGGGCCTCCAGCTTCGTCGGCGCCCTTACCGCCTCGTACCTCGCCGAGAACGCTCCGGATGGACTCAAGGTCTCGCTCGCCGGGCGCTCGCAGGAGAAGCTGGAGAAGGTGCGCGCCGGACTTGCCGGCCCCGCCGCCCAGTGGCCGATCATGCTGGCCGACAGCACCGACAGCGATTCGCTCGCCGCGATGGCGCGCTCCACTCGGGTGATCGTCACGACGGTCGGGCCGTACTCAAAGTACGGACTGCCGCTTGTCAAGGGCTGCGCCGAGGCCGGGACCGACTACGCCGATCTGACCGGCGAACCGCTGTTCATGAGGCGCTCGATCGACGCAGCCGATGAGCTGGCGAAGCAAAATGGCGCCCGGATCGTCCACACCTGCGGCTTCGACTCGATCCCTTCCGACCTTGGCGTGCTGGCACTTCATGAGGCGGCCGTGGAGGCGGTAGCGGGCGAACTCGAGCAGACCGTGCTGGTCGTCAAGGCGAGCAAAGGAGGCTTCAGCGGAGGCACGATCGACTCGATGAAGGCCCAGATCGACACGGTCAAAGCCGACCCGGATGCGCGACGACTCGCGGCCGACCCCTACGCGCTTTCACCCGACCGATCGGCCGAGCCTGACGCCAGGCAGGAGCGGGACTCGATGGCAGTGACTCGCGACCCCGAGACCGGCGACTTCCTGGCGCCATTCGTGATGGCGTCCGTGAACACCAGGGTGGTCAGACGGAGCAACGCGCTGATGGACCACGCCTACGGCAACGGTCTGCGATACAGCGAGCAGATGAGGGCAGGGGGCGGCCCGCTCGGCGCGGTCAAGGCCGCAGGGGTCGCCGCCGGGCTTAGTGGCCTGGTCGCCGGACTGGCCTTCCGCCCCACCAGAAAGTTGCTCGACCGGCTGCTGCCCGATCCGGGCGAGGGACCGAGCGAAAAGAGTCGAGACAACGGCTTCTTCCGGATGGAGACGACCACAACCACGAGTTCGGGACGGCGCTTCCGGTGCTGCATAGAGGCGCAGGGGGATCCGGGATACAAAGCGACGGCCGTAATGCTCGGTGAGGCCGCCCTCTGCCTCGCCTTGGATCAGGGGAAGACACCGAAGGTGGCCGGGGTCCTGACCCCCGCGACCGCGATGGGAGGGGTCCTGACCGACCGGTTGCGCACCGCGGGCCACACCTACGAGGTCACCGAAGTCGAGTAGCAGCCAGCCGGGGCCAGGGAGATGAGGGGCTTCTCCGCGAACTATCCGTGACCCGGACCCAGGCCGAGTTGTTCGATCGCCTGGAGCGTCTAATCAACGAAGTTTCCCTTCAAGTGGCCGAACCGGATCAGGGTAGCTGTAACAGGTGGGTCACGACGATCCCTGGACCTGAGCCGTCAGCTGACGGCCATCAGAGACTCTCAGGCTCCGCGAGTGGGTGGGTGTGAAAGCAAAGCTGGCGATTTCTGGTGGGAGTAACGGCCTCCGGGATGGTCGCCTACGGCCTCGTCCTCCTGCGGCGCTCGGACGAAAGCTGCAAAGAGCTGATCGAGCGGAACTGATGAAGAACGGGCCCGCAAAACGATCCCGACGCTGACAGCCCTGCGCGACGTTGAGCTGCTCGACCGCTTCGAGCAGTCGCTCTGATCCGCCGCCGTCTAGCCTCAGCCCGATGGCCAGCAACAAGAAAAGCGCCGGGCTGGTGCTCTACCGCTTCCGCAAGGATCGCCTCGAGGTCCTGATCGCCCACATGGGCGGTCCGCTCTGGAGCGGCAAGGTGGCCCGCGGCAAACGAGGCTGGTCTATCCCGAAGGGCGAGTACACCGAAGGCGAGGAGGCCTTCGACGCCGCCTGTCGCGAGTTCCGCGAGGAGACCGGCTTCGAGCCGCCGGACTCCCCGGCGACACCGCTCGGCGAAATCCGCCAGAAGAGCGGCAAGCGTGTGACCGCCTGGGCGCAGGAGGGAGACCTCGATCCCACCAGGGCCCGGAGCAACATGATCAACATCGAATGGCCGCCGAAGTCTGGAAAGAGTAAGAAGTTCCCCGAAGTGGATCTGGTCGAATGGGTGGATCCCGACACGGCCCGCGAGCGGATCATCGAAGGCCAGCAAGAACTGATCGACCGCCTCGAACAGCTCCTTCAGCGCGGCTGAACCGGCCCCCTGCCCCATGGCTTACTGCCGAGTTGCTATGCCGGAGGGTCTACCGGGTTCTGCCGGGTGACGATCAGCGGGTCCTCGGGGGTGACCGGGAAGTCCGGCAGGTCGTCGATCGCCACGCCGAGGGTCCCGGCCATGACCCCCGGCGGGCAGAGCGAAGCAGAGGTCCGGTAACCGATGTCGGCGGGCATCGGTTGGTCAAAGAAGACCAGGAAGTGGAAGTCGCCCTCGCCGATGTCCTCGATGTGATGAGGGAAGGCCGGGGGTATGAAGTAGAGGTCTCCGGCCTCGAGTTCGTAGGTATCGGTGCTGCCGTCAGGATCGAGCACGGTCATGCGGGCGCGGCCTTCTGCGACGTAGCCCATCTCGGCGGTCCCCGGATGCCAATGCGGTTCGCGCATCCCCTGGTCGCTGACCCTCAGCGAGTACATCGACAGATCCGCCAGCGCCGGCCAGACCTGACTTCGCGCGACCCGCGCCGTTCCGGCCGGTGAGTCGATCGGCGGCGACTCGGCCTCGACATCGAACTTCAGCGGGCTGCCGAAGCCCGCGGTTGAAGGCACTTCCGGCTCCCCTTCCCGCTTCACGATCCACCCGGGTTCCGTCGAGTGTGAGAGGCCGGTGAAGGCCGATTCCGGAAGCCCCCAGGTGTTGCCCAGCACGGCATCGCTCATCGCCCCCACAGAAGCCCTGAAGGAGAAATCCAGCGGCCTTTCATGGGAGAAACAGACGATCAGCTCGGCGGAAGATCGCCCCAGGTTCTCGACGTAGTGCAGGGCGCCCGATGGTGCGTAGAACATTTGGCCCGGCCCGATCCTGAACCAGGTGAACTCGCTGCCGTCGCCGAGGATTCCGACCAGCAGTTCGCCGCTCAGGCAGTAGGTGAGCTCGCTTGCGTTGGCGTGCCAATGTGGCTCGCGAACCGCACCGGGTTCGAGCAGCAGCCGCTTTGCGGAAAGCCCCTGGAGGTTCGGCAGCGAATCCGCCGTGAGTTCCGTGATCGACCCGAGATCGCTCCTGAAAACCTGCGCTCCTTCCCTGAGCGACGCGAAATGCGGGGATTCAGAGCTCATCGGCGCCCACCCTACAGCGCCGGGATCGGCTGAAAGGCCTGAATGCTGCCGAGGCAGCCAGAAGCATGGAGCTAGCCGGAGTCGAACCGGCGACCTCTTGGGTGCGATCCAAGCGCTCTGCCAACTGAGCTATAGCCCCGCGGCGGCAAAGGATACGGACTCCCGGCGTGCAAGAGGATGAGGTCATGCCGGTAACTTTCGAAAACCGCATAGTCTTTACGACGAGCAGTACCTTCTGAGCCACCATGGGAATCCTCGACGACGCAATCCGGGAGCATCTTGAGCTCAAGCGCCACCACGGGGCTGACGAATCCGAGGTGGAAGAACTCGAGGCTGAAGCCTTCGGACCCGCTGATCGCCCGGACGCGACCGAGCCGACCCCTGATGTGCCGCCCACCGATCCCCCGTCGTTCGAATCCGAGGCGATGACCCAGGTCATCAGCCCCGGCTCGGCCATCACGGTGCCGGCCGGAGAAGGCGACCAGCTGGACAAGGTATTTGAGGCCAAGCGGGAAGAGCAGGCGACCGAAGAGCACGCGGCGGCCGAACGGGAGGCGGCCGAAGCCGAAGCCGAAGCCGAACCTGCCGTTGAGGAGCACAGCGTCCCGGAGCAGGAGGCCGTCGAAGAGCCGGAAGCCGCATCGGAGCCGGAGGTGCCTGCGGCCATTGCCGACCGTGACGAGGCGACCGGGGCAGGCGATGAAGGCGACGACGGCGAGGGTGACGCCGGCGACGCGCTTGAGCTTGAACGCCAGCATCTCGCCGGCCAGCCGACCGAGCACTACGACGTGGATGCAGCGATGGCCGAAGAGGACGAAATCGACCTTCTCAGTGAGAGCAGACTTGCCGACGAACTCGACCGGGCCCTCGAAGGCCCCGAGGATGGACCCGCGGCTCCGGCAGCGCCCGCTCCGGAGCCCCAGCATGAGGTCCCGGACGCAGCCGGGCCGGAGTCTCAGCATGAGGTCCCGGACGCAGCCGGGCCGGAGTCTCAGCATGAGGTCCCGGACGCAGCCGAGCCGGACTTCGAGCCGACTGTCCCTTCCCCCGACGACCAGAAGCTCGCTACCGGCGAGGTGGTCGAAGGAGAGGAACAGGATCTGGACGATTCCGAGTTCTTCGATCAGGACGACCCGCTTGAGGGCACCCCGGACTTCCTCGAAGAGACCCCCGAACACGACCGGCTCTGGTTCGAACAGAAAGAGCCGAAGGACTTCGACTTCGGGGACTGATCAGCCGGTGGGCCGGGTCCGGGCCGCCAGCTTCGTCCGCGATCTTCTGGCACCTATCGCCAGGATCGCGTCGGCGGCGATGTAGTTCGTTGCCGCCGTCCACGCGCCGAGCTTCAGGTCGGGCGGCGAGCCTGTGGCGGTCCGCTTCATCTGGAGGCGGTGCCAGCCTGAATTCGCCGCGGCACCCGAGAGCCGTTTGACGATCCCCGGGCCGCCGACCCTCGGTGCCGGCCGCTCCAGGGCGTCGGTCTCGCCACGCAGAAACTCCCCGGCCAGCTCCGGCCGCACGGCGAACGGCCGCCCGACGCCGACCATCGCCGCGACTCCCGACTCAAGCGCCTGCTCGACCCCGGCCCTCGTCCTGAAGCCGCCGGTCAGCATGACCGGCACTCCGGTGGATCCCGAGACCGCGGCGGCTCCCTGCCAGAAGGGCGACTCATGGGCCGACCGGATCTCGGAACCGTCCGCTTCGAGTCCGAGCATCGCCGGGGCTTCATAGTTGCCGCCGGACACCTCGAGCAGGTCGGCGCCGACTTCACCCAGACGGCGCCCGAGCCAGGCGAGGTCATCCCCGCCGCCGTCGCGGGCGTCGAGCTTGACGGCGACGGCCGCCTTCTCGGGCAGAGTCTGCTTCAGCTCGCCCACGATCTCGAGAAGAAGCCTTGAGCGGCCTTCAATGTCACCGCCGTAACTGTCGCCCCGCTGGTTCTGCGCCGGGTCGAGGAAGCTGCTCAGCAGGTACCCGTGGGCGGCGTGAACCTGGACCCCGGCGAAGCCCGCTTCGACCGCGACCCTGCCGGCGGACACGAATCGGGCGCGGATCTCGATGATCTCCTCTTCCGAAAGTGCCCGGGGCCTGGCGAAGAGTCCGGCGAGGTCGACCGCCGGTCCGCCGGAAGGCGACACCGGGTGGGGCTGCACGAACCGGGTCGTCTGGCGACCGGGATGGGCAATCTGGACCAGCGCCCGGGGTCCGGCCGCCCGGGCCCATTGCTTCAACGCTTCGCGGTCGGTCTCGGAGTCGAGCACGACGTTTCTCGCCCGTTCGAGGTGACGCCGGTCGACCATGGCGTTACCGGTCAGGATCAGACCCGCTCCGCCCGCCGCGTTGGCGGAGTAGAGGCGGAAGTGCCGCCCGGTCGGGTCGTTGCGGCTGTCGGCCAGGCCTTCGGTCATCGCCGCCCGGCTCAGCCGGTTCGGCAGCTCGAGGCCGCAGGGCAGGGTGAGGGGGTCGGTCAGTTCGCTCAAAAGGGGCTCCGCGCCGCAGAGTAGAGGGTGCCAGGCCGCGCGGGCGTTGGGCCATCCTGCAGTCAACCGGCCTGTGACCGGTGCTCAACCCATACAATCGTCGGACGGATTCTATCCCGTGCGGGGCCTTAGCTCAGTTGGCAGAGCACCTGCTTTGCAAGCAGGATGTCGCCGGTTCGATTCCGGCAGGCTCCACTCACTTCACGATGCCGATCGGCAGGTCGGCGAAGCCAACCGGCGGGTGAGCAGACCGCGCCCTGGGCGATGCGGGCGTGGAAGCCGGCGACCGACTTCGCAACGGAAGTTGAGCAATCCTGAATACTCAGGCAATGGAGATAAACGCAGAAGAAACACCCAGGTTCGTTCGTGAGGGAATCGAGCCCGGACCGATGTACGAACTCCACCTGGATGACGAGCAGGTTCTGATCCTGAACGGGCGGGTGGTCGAGATGCTTCGGGCGGACCGGCCGATGGTCGACAGCAACCGCTTCCATGTGCGCCACATCGCGGTCGAGATGAAACCGAAACGAAACGGTGGTTTCAAGCTGAAATTTGGTCTCCGACGTGGCGGAGGGGTCTGGACCCTCTGTGAAGCGGACGTTCCGCCAGAGAAAGCGGACGACGTCCATCGCTTCTTCGAACAGGCAAAAAAAGAAGCCGAGCGCTGAGACCCGGATTCCGCTTCAGGCGCCCAGCGAATACACGGCGCCCGGGGCCAGCAGGTTCGCCGCCCGGGTTGCGAGCCCCGCGACCCGGCGACCATCGGCATCGACAAGGATCCTCGAACCGATCTTCATTTCGGCATGGAAGGTCAGAGCTTCGAAATCGGCCAGGGTGCAGAGGTGGATGTTCGGGGTGTCGTACCACTCGTAGGGCAGCAGCGGGGTCACCGGCATGCGGCCGCGCAGCGCCAGGCCGGCCCGCAGTCGCCAGTGGCCAAAGTTGGGTAGCGAGACGATCTGCCTCGGCGCCACCCGTTTCATCTCGGTGAGCACACGGTCCGGATGGCGGACCGCCTGCAGGGTCAGCGAGAGGATTGCGACATCGAAGGCACCGGAGTCGATCTCGCGCAGCTCGTTCTCCAGGTCACCCTGGGTCACCGGTACCCCTCGGGCGATACAGGCGTGGAAGCCGTCGGGGTCGCGCTCGACGCCGAGCCCGGAGCAGTCGTGGCTGGTGATCAGGTTCTCGAGCAGGGCACCATCACCGCAGCCGAGGTCGAGCACTCGGCTGCCGGGGTCGATCATCGCCGCGACGATGTCGAGGTCGGGCCTCACCGGCCTCCGGCCCCGATCCCGCGCTCGGCCGCCAGGCGGTGGATGAAGCCGGTAACAGTCTCGTGATAATCCGGGATCGGGAACAGGAAGGAGTCGTGTCCGTGGGTGGAGGCGATCTCGCGGAAGGTGACCGGGGCACCGGCCAGCCGGAGTTCCGCGGCGATCTCTTTCGAGTGTGCGGTGGAGAAGCGCCAGTCCGAGTCGAAGGAGAGCACCAGAAAGAAGGTGTCGCCGGCTTCGATCTGGTGCTGGACCCGCACCGGGTCACGGAACGGGTCGAAGTAGTCCATGACCCGGCCGAGGTAGAGGTACGTGTTCGCGTCGAAGCGCTCGACGAACGACTGCCCCTGGTAATGGAGGTAGCTCTCCACCTGGAAGTCGACGTCGAACCCGTATCGCGGGACCTCCGCGTCCTGGATCCGGCGGCCGAACTTCTCCCGCATCGACTGCTCGGAAAGGTAGGTGATGTGGCCGATCATCCGGGCCAGGCCCAGCCCGCGATCGGGCCGCCTGCCGGTGCCGTACCAGCTGCCTTCGTTGAAGTCCGGGTCGCGCATGATCGCCTCGCGTGCCACGGCGGAGAAGGCGATGTTCTGGGCCGAAAGCCTTCCCGAGGCGGCGACCACCAGGCCGCCGTCGATCTCGCCGGGGTGGTCGATCGCCCACTGCAGGACCTGCATACCGCCGAGCGAGCCTCCGACCGCCGCCAGCAGTCGCTCGATGCCGAGCTCGGCCAGCAACGCCCGGTGCACAGTGACGAGGTCGCGGACCTGGATCAGAGGAAAGCGCAGACCGTACGGCTCGCCCGTTTCGGGGTTGAGCGATGAAGGCCCGGTTGTTCCGCTGCAGCCGCCCAGCACGTTGGCGCAGATCACGAACAGCCGGTCGGTATCGAGCGGTCTGCCCGGTCCGATGATGTTGTCCCACCAGCCGGGGCGGTCCGGGTCGTCACCCTCGTGGAGACCGGCGGCATGGGCATCCCCGGAAAGCGCGTGGCAGATGAAGACCGCGTTCGAGCGATCCCCATTGAGCTCGCCGTAGGTTTCGTAGGCGACCTCGACCCGCTTGATCGCGGCGCCCGAATCGAGCCTCAGCGGACGGTCGCCGTCGAAGACGACCGCCCGCCGGGTTTCCACAAGGCCGATGCCCGAAGGCAAGCTGGCCTTCCTACTTGACCTTGGCCAGCGCCTGGTCGATGTCGGCCAGGATGTCGTCGATGTTCTCTATGCCGACCGACAGCCGGACCATGTCATCGGTGACGCCGGCGCTGGCCAGCTCACCTTCGTCGAGCTGGGAATGGGTGGTGGTGGCCGGGTGGATCGCCAGCGACTTGGCGTCACCGATGTTGGCCAGGTGCGAGAACAGCTCGAGCGAGTCGATGAACTTACGACCCGCATCCTTGCCACCCTCGATCCCGAAGGCGACCAGCGCACCGCTGCCGCCATCAAGGATTCTCGATGCGATCTCGGCGTGGCTGGACTCCGGCAGTCCCGGGTACTCGACCCAGCTGACGCCGTCGAGGCCCTTGAGGTGTTCAGCAACTGCGAGTGCGTTTTCGCTGTGGCGCTCCATCCGGAGCGGCAGGGTTTCGATTCCCTGAAGCAGCAGGAAGGCGTTGAACGGCGAAAGCGCCGCGCCCATGTTCCGCAGCAGGACGGTGCGAACGCGGCCGACATAGGCGGCCGGACCCATCGCGTCGGTCCAGACGACCCCGTGGTAAGACGGGTCCGGCTGGGTCAGCCCGGGGTAGCGCTCCGGCTGGGCGGCCCAGTCGAACTTGCCCGAGTCGACGATCACGCCGCCGATCGAGGTGCCGTGGCCGCCGATGAACTTGGTCGCCGAGTGAACCGCGATGTCGGCGCCGTGGTCGAACACCCGGCACAGAATCGGGGTCGGCACGGTGTTGTCCACGGCCAGCGGCAGACCCTCGGCGTGGGCTGCATCCGACCAGGCGTCGAGATCAACCACGTTGAGTCGCGGGTTGCCGATCGTCTCGGCGAAGACCATTTTCGTCTTCTCGTCGACATGGCCCGCGAGTTCCTCCGGCTTGTCGGCGTCGACGAAGCGGACCTCGATGCCGTACTGGGGCAGTGTGTGGGCGAACAGGTTGTAAGTACCGCCGTAGAGGTTCGACAGCGCGACGATGTTGTCACCCGCACGGCAGACATTCATCACCGCGTAGGTGACCGCGGCCTGGCCGGAAGCGAGCGCGAGCGAGGCGACGCCGCCCTCGAGCGCGGTCATGCGCTCCTCGAGCACGTTCCAGGTCGGGTTCATGATGCGGGTGTAAATGTTCCCCGGCTCGGCCAGCGCGAACAGGTCCTGCGCGTGCTGCGCGTCGTTGAAGCTGTAGGAAACGGTCTGGTAGATCGGCACGGCCCGTGCGTTGGTGGTCGGGTCCGGCTCCTGCCCGGTATGCAGGGCGATCGTCTCTGGCCTGAAGTTGCTTGCGTCGTCGCTCATCTCACTCCTGTGCTGATCATCGGGGCTGGGTAAAGGTCGTCAGAGCCGGGAACACCGGCTTCTGACAACCAACTCTATGTAACCAGTCAAGAACCGACCGGATGGTCAGGAACCGACTGGAGTGGAATTCAGACCAGCCCGGGGCAGGTTGCCCTGGGCTGGGGGGGCGATCAGGGCTCCGTCGTCGAGACGACTTCGTAAGTGACGTTGTACTGCCCGGAATCGGAGTCGTACTCGGTGACTTCACCGTCGATCGTGAGCCCTCCACCCTCGGGCGTGGCTCCGTCACAGGTGAACGTCTCGCCGACTTCGGCCTTCACATCCGGGCAGTCGACCGACTCGAGCGTCACGCGGACTTCGGTGAGTTGTGGCTGGAGGCCGTCCTTCACCTTTCCGGAGAGGTCGTCCGAGGCGATGGTGGATTCGCCGCACGCGGCGAGAAAGACAGTGGCAAGGAGGGTGGCGCCGATAAGTGAAAGGCGGGTGCGGCTCATGGTCATTCTCTCCTCGGGACGAGTTCGCATGCGGCGAGTGCCGCAGCAGACAGCATCTTACCGCTCCCTACGATCACTGTCGGACCGGGGAAGTTGCTTCGGGCCCGGTCAGCCGCCGCCCGGCTGGTCGGCCGATCCGGTCTTTGAGTCCGGGGGCTTGGTCTCCAGCGGTTTGAGCCGGACGTCGAACCCACCCTCTTCGTCGGTCAGCGTCAGGACCAGGTCACGGTTGTTGCCGAACACATCCTCCGCCGTGCAGTTGACCTTGTTGCCGAGCTTGAGTTCGATGCTGTCGGGGCAGGTGACGTTGTTGAGCTTGACGTTCGACTGACCGGCAAGCGACCTCCTGGCGGCGATCGAGAAGGTCTCCCCCGGTGCCGAAGCCATGACGACCTCGAAGTCGAACTTGACCTTCTCCGTCTCGGAGTCGTAGGAGGTGATGGTGCCCTCGATCTTCAGGTCGATGTCGTTTTCGTTGGCCGCGTCGCAGTTGATCTTTGAGCCCGGGTCTGCGTCGGCCTCTTCACAGTCGATCGAAGTCAGCAGCACGCCGGTCTTGTTCTCGTAGGAGAGCCGGACCTGTTTGTTGAGTTCTTCGGCGGTCACGCTGTTGCCCGTGCTGCAGGAGTACTCGCAGCCGGCCAGAAGAAGTGCCGTGACGATCGTGGCGCCGATCGCGATCAGTCGCTTTGAAGAAATCCTGAACCTCCGTTGGACGAGATTGGACTAGACACGGCTCAGATTACCCGGCGAGCCAGGCGGCGAGCGCTTCGAGGTCGGCCTGAGTCAGCCCGTGGCCGGCCGCATCTTCCATCCGGAAGTCCACCGACGCGCCCGCTTGCGTCAGCCGCCGGCCCAGTTCGTGGCTCTGGTCTGCCGGAACGTACGGATCCAGCCCGCCGGCGGCGACGAGCACACGGGTGCCGCTCAGATCGAGGTCGGAGTCGGGCTCGTACGGAAGCATCGGCCTCAGCAGGGCGGCTGCGAGCAGCAGGCCGGGATGCCTGAAAAGCAGGCTGACCGCGATGTTGGCCCCGTTCGAGAAGCCGAGCGCCAGGATGCGCGCCGGGTCGAATCCGTAGGTGTCAGCCGACGCCCTGACGAAAGCGGCCAGATCATCAGTCCGGTTGACAAGGTCGGGGATGTCCAGTTCACCGACCGCCAGGCGCCGGAAGAAACGCCTCGAGGCTCCGCCCTCGAGGACCTTTCCGCGCGGGCTGAGCAGGCCGGATCCCGGGGCGAGCTGCCTTGCGAGCGGCAACAGGTCACGTTCGTCCCCGCCGGTGCCGTGGAGTAGCAGCAGGGTGGTGGCTGCAGCAGTGGTTCCCGGGTCACCCGGCTCATAGATGTGCTCGAAGCCCCCGGCGCCCTGTTCTTCCAGTCCTGACATCAGTGACATCCTAGGTCCCCGGCCGCCGCCGTATCGGCACCAGAGGCAGGCGGGGCCCGAACGTGCCATCGGCACTCCAGGCAGATGGGACCTCACCGTCGCATCGGCGCCCCATGCGGGCGGGACCCCACCGTCGCATCGGCGCCCCTTGCAGGCGGGCCGGCACGCGCGATAGATTTGGCCCATGGATATCGAGGGGTTTCAGAAGGGTCAGAAGATCTGGGTTCACGGTGAGGGCGGTACTCAGCGTCCGGGCATTTTCGTGGGCGAGGGTGAGAACGCGACCTTCTTCGGCGGACCCCCGCTCTGTTACGTGGTCATGGAGGACACCAAGGAAGGCGGCGAGGTCGAACTGGACCGCGTCACCGCCCGCGACTGAACCACCGCCCGCGACTGAACCCGCGGGCAGTCCGGACGCCTTTATCCCGACTGAATCACCCTGAATTAGGCACGGCAAAGCCAAACGGCGGCAGCCGCCGAGGAGCCCGAGGGCATAAGATTGCCCTTGTGTTGCATCCTGATCCCTCCCCCTCCAGTACGACTCCGCGAGAGGCCTGACCCCGATGGCTGAGATGTGGCGATCGAGCATCGGCAAGAAGATAATCGTCGCCGTCACCGGCACGGTGCTCGTCACCTATCTGGTGCTGCACATGGTCGGCAACCTGAACTCGCTGTTCGGGCCCGGCGATGTAGAGCCCCGGATCGACTGGTACGCCGAGTGGCTGCGGACCTTCGGTGAGCCCCTCATTCCCTACGAAGGAGTCGTCTGGGTCGTTCGCGCGATCCTGCTCGGGGCGATCATCGTGCACATCGTCGGGGTGGTCCAGCTGAACGCCCGCAACCGGGCCGCCCGCCCGTCGGGCTTCCCGGCCAAGCGCATCGGCCGCTCCTGGGAGTCGCGCCTGATGATGGTCAGCGGGCTTCTGCTGCTGGCGTTCATCATCTTCCACATCCTCCAGTTCACGACTCTGACGATCGACGTCACGCCGCTCGAAAAGGGCGCGATCTACGCGAACGTCTACAACGCCTTCCAGGAGTGGTACTTCGTGGCGATTTACCTCGCGGCGATGGTCGTCGTCGGAATGCACCTGCGCCATGCGATCTGGAGTCTCTGTCAGACCCTCGGCCTCGACAGCCCGGAGCGCAACTTCGGGATCCGCATGGGTGCCAATGCCCTGACCCTGGTGATCGTCGTCGGCTTTGCCCTGGTGCCGGTGCTGTTCTTCACCGGGGCGCTGGCCGAACCGCCGGCCGAGGAGCTTTCAGCAACGGTCACGACTCTCGGAGGCAGCACCTGATGATCACCCTCGACGCCAGAACCCCCGAAGGTCCGATCGAGAACAGGTGGCAGACCTGGCTCGACCAGCACCGGCTGGTCGGTCCGCGCAATCGGGCCGGCAAGAACGTGATTGTGATCGGTACCGGGCTGGCCGGTTCGAGCGCCGCCGCCAGCCTTGCCGCCCAGGGCTTCAAGGTCAAGAGTTTCTGCTACCAGGACTCCCCGCGCCGGGCCCACAGCATCGCCGCGCAGGGTGGAATCAACGCGACCAAGGATTACGCCAACGAAGGCGACTCGGTCCGGCGGCTGTTCGTCGACACGATCAAGGGTGGCGACTTCCGCTCCCGCGAGGCGAACGTCTGGCGGCTGGCCCAGCTCTCGGAGAACATCATCGACCAGGCAGTTGCCCAGGGAGTGCCTTTCAACCGGGAGTACGGTGGCTCGCTCGCCACCCGCTCTTTCGGTGGGGTGCTGGTCCAGCGCACGTTCTACTCACGCGGCCAGACCGGCCAGCAACTGATGCTCGGCGCTTACAGCGCCCTGCAGCATCAGGTCGCCGCCGGCAACGCGCAGGTCTTCAACCGCCACGAGATGCTCGACGTGGTCCTGGTTGACGGGGTGGCCCGCGGAGTGATCGTGCGCAACCTGGTCACCGGCGAGATCGAGCGCCATGCCGGCGACGCCGTGGTGCTCGCCTCCGGCGGCTATACGAACGTCTACTACCTCTCGACCAACGCGATGGGCTCGAACGTGACTGCCACCTGGCGCGCGCACAAACTCGGCGCGCTGATGGCCAACCCGTGCTTCACCCAGATCCACCCGACCTGCATCCCGCAGTCGGGCGAGTACCAGTCGAAGCTCACCCTGATGAGCGAGTCGCTCAGAAACGACGGTCGGATCTGGGTGCCGCGCAAGACCAACGAGGCCCGCCCCCCCGGTGAGATCCCCGAAGCCGAGCGCCTGTACTTCCTCGAGGAGCGTTACCCGGCGTACGGCAACCTGGCACCGCGCGACATCGCTTCCCGCGCGGCGAAGGGTGTCTGCGACGACGGACTCGGCGTCGGCGGTACCGGCCGCGGGGTCTACCTCGACTTCCGTGACGCGATCGCCGAGCACGGCCGGGATTCGATCGAAGGCAAGTACGGAAACCTGTTCGATATGTACCAGAAGATCAGCGGCGACAACCCATACGAGACGCCGATGATGATCTACCCCGCGCCGCACTACGCGATGGGCGGACTATGGGTGGATTACGAACTCCAGACGACGATCCCGGGGCTGTTCGCGATCGGTGAGGCCAACTTCTCCGACCATGGGGCAAACCGGCTCGGCGCCAGCGCGCTGATGCAGACCCTGGCTGACGGCTACTTCGTCGCTCCGCATACGGTCACCCACTACATGACCCAGAGTGGCGACCGGGTCGGCACCGACGACTCGGCCTTCGACGCCACCCAGGACAAGGTCGAAAGCCACATCGCCTCCCTGGTTGACGTCGGCGGCAGCACCGTCGCCCAGGACTTCCACCGCGAGATGGGCAATGTGATGCTCGACAAATGCGGGATGTCCCGCACCGCCGAAGGCCTGAGCGAAGCCCTTGCCGAGGTCCGCCGGATCAAGGCCGATTTCTGGTCCGACCTCAGGGTCGACCCGGGCGTGAAGGAGCTCAACCAGAGCCTCGAGTACGCCAACCGCGTATCCGACTTCCTCGAATTGGGCGAACTGATGTGCCACGACGCGCTGCGGCGCGAGGAGTCCTGTGGCGGCCATTTCCGAGAGGAGCACCAGACCCCCGACGGTGAGGCGCTGCGCGACGACGAGCACTTCGCCAAGGTCACGGCCTGGCAGTACCGGGGCGACGAGGGCGATCCGATACCGCACGACGAACAGCTCACCTTCGAAGACGTCAAGCTGGCAACAAGGAGCTACAAGTGAACTTCAAGCTCGTCATCTGGAGACAGCACGACCCCGACGACCAGGGGGAGTTCGAGACCAGCGAGGTCACCGGAATCGACCCGGAATCGTCCTTCCTCGAGATGCTCGACCAGCTCAATGCCAAGCTCGGCCGCGAGAAAAAGCACACGGTCGCCTTCGACAGCGACTGTCGCGAAGGCATATGCGGCTCCTGCTCGCTGGTGATCGACGGCACCCCGCAGGGCCCTCACCAGGTGACCGCCTGCCAGACCTACATGCGCGACTTCATCGACGGCGCGACGATCAAGGTCGAGCCTTACCGGACCAACGCGATGCCGGTGATCCGCGACCTGGTGACCGACCGCTCGGCGCTCGACCGGGTGATCCAGGCCGGTGGCTACATCTCGACCACGACCGGTCCCCAGCCGGACCCGAACTCGATGCCGATCCCCCCGGCGGTTCAGGAAGAGGCGATGGACGCCGCGATCTGCATCGGCTGCGGTGCCTGTGTCGCCGCCTGCCCGAACGGCTCGGCGATGCTGTTTACCGGAGCCAAGGTGACCCACCTCAACCTGCTCCCCCAGGGGCAGCCGGAGCGGGCAGAGCGCGCCTTCAACATGGTCAACCAGATGGACGAAGAAGGCTTCGGCGGCTGCACCAACTTCGGCGAGTGCTCGAGGGTCTGCCCCCAGGAGATCTCACTCGACGTGATCGGCATGCTCAACCGCGAGTACCGCAGGGGCGTCGCCGCCCAGAAGCCGAAGCACCGCGCGAAGATGACCGCCCAGTAGCCCAGTAACCGGAGCGACACCGGCGGGGTAAGCCTGCCATGGGAGAAATACTTTCGAAGGTTCCGGGCCTCGGTCTGATCGTCATCTTCACTTTGCTCGCCGGATTCATCGCCTTGGTCCTCGGTTTCGCGAAGGGGACGAGCGACGACGCCCAGGCTGAGCTCAACCGGACCAACGAGCGAATTCTCAACGCCCGGGTGCCGTCGGGCTTCATCGACGAAGTCAGCGGCAGCTACCGCGGGATCGCCATCGGGGACCACGAGGCGAAGGTCCGACGTCTGCTGGGGAAACCGATCGACGGCGACAGCGGGAGGATCTTCCAGCCGAAGATCGCGCACGGGTCGACCTGGAATGGGTCCAACCCCGTGAACTGTCCGAAAAAGCTGTCGGGCACCGAGTGGAAGCTGATGGTCTACCGGGAGGTCGTGTTCGACATCACCGACGACAGGGTCTGCGCGTTCGAAGTCGCCGGTGGTGGCTGGAAGACCAGCGGCGACACCACCGCCGGAGATCCGATCGAGGATCTCCAGGCGAGATTCGGGCCCGGCGAGTGCACGAAGTCCGGCCCGCCTGAGAATTCGGACTACGAGCAGTGGGGCTGCGAGTACGTCACCTGGTCGGGCGTGAAGCTCTACTTCACCGGCGATCCGGTGACGACAGTTGGAGTCGGAAGCCGACGTCTCCACGCCGCCGCAGACTGATCAGAGGCCCATGTAGCGGCCGACCGTCGACTCAAGTCAATAGTCAGTCGGGGCCGGTATCGCTTCCGGCGCCGTCGACTCACGTTCGACCGAAGCTTCTCGGCCCGCCTTTTGGATCCAGCCGGCTGTGCGGTTCCAGGAAAGCGCAAGAGCAAGCCTCTCTTCCGGAGATCGGTTGGCCATCGACTTTCTGTGGAGAGGATCGTAATTTCGCTCCATCGGTGCCGGTCCGAACTCAAGGGTTTCGCCCATCGCGTTCAGCAGTTTCTCCATCGTCTCGATCGTCGGCGAGACCTCGTCCCGCTCCAGCCGGCTGATTGCTGATTGCCGGGTTCCGGCGCGCAGGGCCAGCCGCCGAGTGCCTCGATCAGACGCCGAGGGAGCGGCCGACGATCTCCTTCATGATCTCGGTCGTGCCGCCGTAGATGCGGGTGACGCGGTTGTCCTGCCAGGCACGGGCGATGGGGTATTCCAGCATGTAGCCGTACCCGCCGTGGAGCTGGACGCATTCGTCGATCACGCGGCCGCACATCTCGGTTGTCCACCACTTGCAGGCGGCGGCGTCCTCGACCGAAAGCTTGCCGGCGTTCAGGGCCATGGTGCAGCGGTCCTGGTAGACGGTCGCGATGTCGATCTCGGTCTTCATTTCGGCCAGCTTGAAGCGGGAGTTCTGGAAAGAGCCGACCGGCTTGCCGAAGGCGTTGCGTTCCTTGACGTATTCGAGCGTCCAGTCAAGCGCCGCCTGAGCGGAGGCGACTGCGGCGATCGCGATCGAGAGCCGCTCCTGGGCGAGGTTGAAGACCAGGTAATTGAACCCTTCACCTTCGTTGCCGAGCAGGTTGGCCTCGGGCACATGGACCTCGTTGAAGAACAGCTCGGCGGTGTCCTGGGAGTGCATGCCGATCTTGTCGAGGTTTCGGCCGCGCTCGAAACCGTCCAGGCCGCGCTCGATGATCATCAGTGACATGCCGCGATGGCGCTCTTTCGGATCCGTCTTGACCGCGGTGATGATCAGGTCGGCGTTGATGCCGTTGGTGATGAACGTTTTGGAGCCGTCGACGACGTAGTGGTCGCCATCCTTGATCGCCTTGGTCGACATCGATGCGAGGTCGGAGCCGATGCCCGGCTCGGTCATGGCGATCGCGGTGATCAGGCTGCCGTCGACGATGCCGGGCAGCCAACGCTCACGCTGCTCCTCGTTGCAGTACTCGAGGAAGTACGGCAGGCAGATGTCGTTGTGGAGGGTGATGCCGAGGATGCTGCCGATCACGCCGGCATAAGAACCTTCCTCGACGATCACCTGGTTGAAACGGAAGTCTTCGATGCCGAGGCCGCCGTACTCCTCCGGTGCGTCCATCGCCAGCATGTTCTTCTCTGCCGCCTTGGCGAACAGCTCGCGCGGTACGGTTCCTTCCTTCTCCCATTCTTCGAAGTTGGGAGAAATCTCGTCGGCGATGAAGCGTCGTACGCTTTCGCGGAAGTCGTCATGTTCAGGTTCAAAAATATCTCGGTCCATCGACCGAACTCTATTTGAAGAGGAGTTTCAACGAAATGAAGTCAAGCTCAGCAATCGTTTTCGGAGGCGCGTCCGGACTCGGTGAAGCATCGGCCAGGGTACTCACCTCGGCCGGTCACAAGGTCACCGTCGCAGACCTCAACGAAGACAAGGGTGCGGCGCTGGCCGGGGAGATCGGCGCGGACTTCGTCCGGGCCGACGTCACCGACGAGGATTCGGTCAAGGCAGCGATCGCCGCGGCCGCTTCGGCCGAGGGAGGCCTGCGGATCTGCGTCAACTGCGCCGGGGTCGGCGCCGCCGGCCGGATCGCCAGCGCCAAGCGTGGAGCCGCTCCGCTGGAGGGCTATCAGTGGGCGATCAACATCAACCTGATGGGCACGATCAACGTGTTGCGCCTTGCCGCCGAATCGATGATCGCCAACGAGCCCGACGAGCGCGGCGAGCGCGGCGTCTGCATCAACACGGCCTCGATCGCGGCCTACGACGGCCAGATCGGCCAGACCGCCTACGCCGCATCCAAGGGCGGCGTGGTCGGACTCACCCTGCCCGCCGCCCGCGACCTCTCCCGCGAGGCGATCCGCGTCATGACCATCGCTCCGGGACTGTTCGACACCCCACTGCTCGCCCTGCTGCCGGAAGAGGCACGCAAGGCGCTCGGCGACAACGTGCCGTACCCGGCGCGACTCGGCCAGCCGGAGGAGTTCGGTGCACTTACCCTCCACATAGTCGAGAACCAGATGCTGAACGGCGAGGTCATCCGGCTCGACGGTGCCCTGAGGATGGCCCCGAAGTAGGCGAGGCCTGCCGTGGCACCCGTGCCTGCCTGTAGCCTCGGCCCGTAGTGGACCTCCTTCAGAGCATCTTTCTCGGCTTCCTTCAGGGGCTGACCGAGTTCCTGCCGATTTCCTCGAGCGCTCACATCCTGATCTTCCCGGCGCTGTTCGGCTGGGAGGATCCAGGAGCCGCCTTCACGGCCGTGATTCAGCTCGGGACCGAAGCTGCGGTGCTGATCTACTTCCGCAAGGATCTGTGGCAGATCGGCACCACCTGGCTCGCCTCGTTGCGGCGACCCGAGTTGCGCCCGGATCTGAACGCGAGAATGGGCTGGTACCTGATCGCCGCCACGATCCCGATCGCGATCCTCGGTTTCATCTTCCAGGACCAGATCGAGACCGCCGCGCGCAACCTCTGGCTGGTCGGCTCGATGCTGATCGTCTTCGGCATCGTGCTCGGGCTGGCCGACAACGTCGGGTCGCGAAGCCGCACGGTCGGTGACCTCTCGGTCCGGGACGGGATCCTGATCGGCCTTGCCCAGAGTCTCGCCCTGATCCCGGGAGTGTCGAGGTCAGGCTCGACGATCAGCGCCGGCCTCTTTCTCGGCCTCCAGCGGGCCGATGCGGCCCGTTTCTCTTTCCTGCTCGCGATCCCCGCGGTCATGCTGAGCGGCTTCTTCCAGCTTTACAAGATCCTCGCCGGCAAGGAAGCGGTAGGGGAGCCACTGATCAACGTCGCGGTGGCGACCGTGGTCGCCTTCATCGTCGGCTACGCGGTAATCGCCTGGTTCCTCAGCTACCTGACCCGCAACTCCTTTGCTCTGTTCGTCGGCTATCGCCTGGTCCTGGGCACCGGGGTTCTGATCCTGCTTTCCGCCGGCCTGATCTCGACCTAGCCGGGCCTGGCGGCCACTCTGATCTCGACCTGACCGGGCCTGGCGGTCGCTGTCAGACCGCGGTCAGCAGCACTTCAAGTGCCGCCCAGCCGAGCAAGATCGCGACGGTCGGAATCTCCATAAAGCTCATCGCCAACGGGATCGGGACCAGCACCAGGATGCGGGACCTGGGCGCGAGTGCGAGGTGAAGGCCGCCGATCAGCAGCACGGGCATGAAGAGGCTGATCGCGAAGGTGCCGGCCTGGTCGTCAACCGCGCCGGTCAGGAACCCGGTCGAGACCGCCAGCAGCAGGTAGATCGCGGTGAAGGCCGGTGATCCGAGACGACGTTCCACGTAGGCACCGAAGATCCAGAGGCCGGCAACCCCGAGCAGCATCTGCCAGAAGTTGAAGTGGGGGATACCGACGAAAGCGAACAGGGCGACGTTCACCACTATCAGCAGGATCGTCGCCCTTACCGGTCCTTTGGCCTCGAGCGTGTCCCGAAGAGGAATCAAGCAGCTTCCCGGCCGAGGGCCGCTTCGCGCGCGCTCTCGTCCGCGTGGTAGGAACTGCGGACCAGCGGACCGGCTGCGACCGACTCGAAGCCCAGATCCCGGGCCGCCTTCTCCAGCGATTCGAACTCCTCGGGGTGCCAGTAGCGCATCACCGGCAGGTGGTTCTCGGTCGGGCGCAGGTACTGGCCGACGGTCAGGATCTGGACTCCGTGCTCGCGCAGGATGCCGAAGGTCTCGACCATCTCGTCGAACTCCTCGCCGAGGCCAACCATCAGCCCGGACTTGGTGATCACCTCACCTTCGCCCATTTCGCTGGCCATGCGCAGCACCCGGGCCGAGCGCAGGAAGACGGAACCCCGCCGGGCCTTCGGGTAGAGCCTCGGCACGGTCTCGACGTTGTGGTTGAAGACGTCCGGCCGCTCGTGCACGACCCGGGCCAGCGGCATCTCCTGGCCGCGGAAATCGGGTGTCAGGATTTCAACCCTGCAGCCGGGGGCCTGCTGCCGGATCGAGCGGATCACGCCGACGAATGCGCTGGCGCCGTAGTCGGGCAGGTCGTCCCGGTCGACCGAGGTGATCACGGCGTGCTTCAGGCCGAGTTTGCGCACCTGGTTGGCCACCTTCAGTGGCTCCAGCGGATCGTTGAAGGTCGGCTTGCCGGTCTGGACGTTGCAGAATCCGCAGCGGCGGGTGCATACGTCCCCGAGGATCATGAAGGTCGCAGTGCCGCGCTCCCAGCACTCGCCGATGTTCGGGCAGTTGGCTTCTTCGCAGACCGTGGTGAGACCCTCCTCGCCGAGCGCCGACTTGAGCTCGCGATAGACCGGTCCGCCCGGCGGAGGCACCTTGAGCCAGTGGGGCTTGCGTGACCTGAACGGGATCGCACCTTCGACCTCGGCCGAGGCCCCGCCCGGGTTCGCCCGGGAGCGGGTGACGTGGATCCTCTCGGTTGTCGCATCGGGCGGCGGATTCATCTGCGCCGTTCCAGATTATGGGTTCGGGGTGGCGACCGGACTCAGCCCGATCTCTTCCGGGGCGATGATCACCGGGTCCCGGCCGATCAGCCCGGCGAGCTCTTCGCCGAAGGCCAGGCCGGCCGCCCCGACCGACGGGGCCGAGCCGGTCTCCTCAAGAATCGAAGTGACCCGGCAGTGCTCGATCCCGCAGGAGGTGATGCCGGAAAAGGGGGCGAGGTCACAGTCGAGGTTGAGCGAGACCCCATGGCTGGTCACGCCGCGGCCGATCCGCAGTCCGATCGAGCCGATCTTGCGGACCTCCCCGCGGGCCACCGCGTCGGCCATGCTTTCCGCGCTCGCGCCGGGCGGTACCGGGTCGCCGTCACCGGTCCAGATCCCGGTCAGGCCGTCGATCGCCCCGGCCGGCACCTGCCAGCGGGCGGCGGTGCGGATCATCGCCGTCTCCAGCGCAGCGACGAAGCCGGCGACGTCGGCCCGGCGGGACCCGTCCAGCTGCTCGCCGACATCGTGCAGGTCGACGATCGGGTAGGCGACCAGCTGGCCGGGGCCGTGGTAGGTGACGCGGCCGCCACGCGGCGTGTCGAAGACTTCGATCCCCTGTTCGCGGTACCAGTCGGACTGGTGGTGAAGATCCTCCGGCTCGGTCCGGCGGCCGCGGGTGTAGGTAGGCGGGTGTTCGAGAACCAGCATCAGATCGCCGACCTCACCTGCATGCCGCTGTTCGACCAGCGTTCCCTGAGCCGCGGACATCTCGGCGTAGCCACGGACGCCGAGCATCGCGATCGACAGGTCAGCGGCCACCGACCACCCCTCTCGCGCCACGAAGTCCTACGCACCCCACGCATCCGATGCAGTCGACGCAGTCCGTGCAGCCGACACAGGCGACGCAGCGGCGGCAGCGGAAACAGCACAAACACAGCACCGACATGGTGACCAGGGAGGAGAACAGCGTGCCGGCGCTCATCGTCACCGCGCTGCTGAAGGCGGTCACGGCGCTCGCCGCCACCGCGGCGCTGAAGACAGTGCCCGCGGAGGCGGCAACTGCCGCGCTATGGGTCGTACCCGCACTCGCGGCCACCGCCGCGCTGTTGCGGGTGGCGACCGACGCGACGACCGCAGGGTTGCCGGAGCCGGAGCAGTCGCGCCTCTGCCCGGTGGCCCCAGGGTGGCTCATGCAAGCCGGTCCGGCTCCTCGAGGTTTCGCCTGATGTCGGCGAGTAAGGTCGCCGCACCGGCTCCATAGAGGATGCGGTGGTCGCAGGCGAGGGCGACTTCCATCAGGTGCGCTTTGCCCGGCCCACTTTCTCGGACGACCGGCCGTTCGGCGATCTCGCCGAGCCCGAGGGCCGCGGCCTGGCCGCCGAAGATCACCGGGTCGAAGTCGCGCACGCCGAACCCGCCGAGGTCGACGATCGTGAAGGTTCCACCGGAGAGCGCCGCCGCGGTTGCCTGGCCGTTTCGGACTTCTTCCGCCAGTCGCCGACTCTCGTTTGCGATCTCGGCCAGGCTCATCCGGTCGGCATCGACGATCGTCGGCACGGCGAACGAATCGCCGGTCGTGACCGCCACGCCGACGTTCACCCGCGAGTACAGCTCGAGTCCACCGTCGCGGTAGCTGCCGTTGGCCCGCGGGTGTTCCCGCAGGGCGAGCGCGACCGCCTTGACGACCATGTCGGTGGTCGAGGGCATCGGCTCGCCGGCAGCAGCAGCCACGGAGAAGGCGGCCCGAACCTCGACTGCCCGCGACATGTCGATCGTCGCCCGCAAGTAGATATGAGGGACGGTCGCCTTCGACTCGGCGATGCGTCGGGTCAAGGTCTGTTCGGCCCGGTCCAGCTCGACCCGTTGGGTCTCGCCTTTGGCGCTCGGCGATGCTTTCGTCGTACTGGCCTTTTCCATGGGCTCACCCTACCGCCGGCTCCCGGAAGGCCGGGAAGACCCGCCCATCAGGCGACGCGGTTTGGGTCGATCCGGAGGTTGGGTAGTGTCATCCCAAGAGACACCCCGACCGCCAAGCCCGCCCGCAATCCTGGAAACGGAGGAGAGCTTCATGCCACCCGAACACCCGGAACCCGATCCGATCGAGGCGGAGGAGTGGCTTGACGCGGTCGAGAACGTAGTCGAGCACGACGGCCCGGAGCGGGTGGAAGAGCTGCTCGAGGGGGCGGTCGCCAAGGCGCACGGCCTCGGCGCGGCTATCCAGACCAGCGGCCCGACTGCGTACGTAAACACGATCCCGGCCGACCAGGAACCCGAACTTCCCGGTGATCCCGGCCTGGAAAAGCGGGTGCGCTCGATGGTCCGCTGGAACGCGATCGCCACGGTGCTGCGGGCCAACTCCGAGTCTTCCGAGCTCGGAGGCCACATCGCCTCGTACCAGTCGGCGGCGATGCTCTACGAGATCGGTTTCAACCACTTCTGGCACGCGCCGAGCGCCGACCACGACGGCGACATGATCTACATCCAGGGCCACAGCTCGCCGGGCATCTACGCCCGCTCCTTCCTCGAGGGCCGCCTCAGCGAAGAACAGATGCTCGGCTTCCGCCAGGAGGTTTCCCGCGCGCCCGGCCTCAGCTCTTACCCGCATCCGTGGCTGATGCCGGACTACTGGCAGTACCCGACCGTCTCAATGGGCCTCGGTCCGCTCATGGCGATCCACCAGGCCTACTTCTCGCGTTATCTGAACGACCGCGGCCTGAGGAATACCGAGGGCCGCAAGGTCTGGGCCTTCCTCGGTGACGGCGAGACCGACGAACCGGAGACCCTCGGGGAGATCGCCCTCGCCGGCCGGGAGAAGCTCGACAACCTGATCTTCGTGGTCAACTGCAACCTCCAGCGGCTCGACGGCCCGGTTTACGGCAACGGCAAGATCATCCAGCAGCTCGAGACCGTTTTCCGCGGCGCCGGCTGGAACGTGATCAAGGTGATCTGGGGCCGGCGCTGGGATCCGCTGCTGGCCGAGGATGACGGCCTGCTGGTCCAGCGCATGAACGAGGCGGTCGACGGCGAGTACCAGGTCTACAAGTCGCGCGACGGTGCTTATGTGCGCGAGAACTTCTTCGGTGCCTACCCCGAGCTCGCCGAGCGGGTCGCCGACATGAGCGACGAGCAGATCTGGAACCTCAACCGCGGCGGCCACGACGCGCGCAAGGTTTATGCCGCCTACAAAGCCGCGGCCGAGCACACCGGCCAGCCGACGGTGATCCTCGCCAAGACGATCAAGGGCTACGGCATGGGCGAGGCCGGCGAGGGCCAGAACATCACCCACCAGCAGAAGAAGATGAACGTCGAGGCGCTGCGTGCCTTTCGCGACCGGTTCGATCTCGACATCTCTGACGAAGGGGTCGAACAGATCTCCTTCTACCGGCCTGACGACGACAGCCCGGAGATGAAGTACCTGAAAGAGCGCCGCGAGAAGCTCGGCGGCTACCTGCCCCAGCGCCGTCAGCGGATCGATGACCCGCTCGAGATCCCCGGGCTCGACGCCTTCTCCGGTCAGCTCAAGGGTTCGGGCGACCGCGAGATCTCGACCACGATGGCCTTCGTCCGGATCCTGGCGGCGTTGCTCCGCGACAAGCAGCTCGGTGACCGCGTCGTGCCGATCGTGCCGGACGAGTCGCGCACCTTCGGCATGGAAGGAATGTTCCGCCAGATCGGCATCTACTCGCATGTCGGCCAGCTCTACGAGCCCGAGGACGCCGGCTCGATGATGTTCTACAAGGAGAGTCAGGACGGCCAGATCATGCAGCAGGGGATCAACGAGGCCGGGGCGATGTCGGCCTGGATCGCCGCGGCGACCTCTTACTCCAACCACGACACCCAGATGGTCCCGTTCTACGCCTTCTACTCGATGTTCGGCTTCCAGCGGGTCGGGGATCTGATCTGGGCCGCCGGGGACTCGCGCGCACGCGGCTTCCTGCTCGGCGGCACCGCCGGCCGGACCACGCTGAACGGCGAAGGCCTCCAGCACGAGGACGGCCACAGCCACGTGCTCTCCCAGACCGTCCCCAACTGCATCTCCTACGACCCGGCCTACGGCTATGAGATCGCGGTGATCATCCAGGACGGCCTCAGGCGCATGATCAGCGAGCAGGAGGACGTCTTCTACTACCTGACCATCCAGAACGAGAACTACCACCACCCGGCTATGGCCGAAGGCGCCGAGGAGGGGATCCTCAGAGGCATGCACCGGGTGCGCGAGGCTCCGGAAGGCGAGCCGGCGGTAAGGCTGCTCGGCTCCGGGCCGATCCTGCGGCAGGCCCTCGAAGCCGCCGACTTGCTGGCCGAAAATCACGGGGTCGCGGCCGAGGTCTGGAGCGTCACCAGCTACACCGAGCTTCGCCGCGAAGCGCTCAGCGCCGACCGCGAAGCGAGGCTGACCGGCGAGGCCGCGAACACGCCGTGGGTGAGCGAGTGTCTCGGCTCCGAGCCCGGCCCGCCGACCGTTGCGGCGAGCGATTACATGAAGGCCCTGCCCGACGGCATTCGCGCCTGGGTGCCCGGGCGCTTCGAGGTACTCGGCACCGACGGCTTCGGCCGCAGCGATTACCGGGCCGAACTTCGCGACTTCTTCGAGGTCGACCACCGTCACATCGCGGTCGCCGCCCTGCACTCGCTGGCCGAAACCGGCGCGATTGATCGATCCGTCGTAAAAGAGGCGATCGAGAAGTACGAGATAAATACCGACCGCCCCGACCCGGCCCGCCTGTGAGCCAGGTCAAGGTCCCCGACATAGGCGATTTCACCGACGTCCCGGTGATCGAGATCCTGGTCGCGGTCGGCGACGAGGTAGAGGCCGAGCAGAGCCTGATCACGCTCGAGTCCGACAAGGCGACCATGGAGGTGCCCGCCCCTCACGCCGGCGTGATCGAGGAGCTGCTCGTCGAGGAGGGCGACAAGGTCAGTGAAGGCACGTTGGTCGCCGTGATCTCGGACGAAGGCGGAGACGAGGGCGAGGGTGGTGGAGACAAGGGTGAAGACGAGAGCGTCAGGCCCGCGGGCAAGCCGGCCACCGAGTCTGAACCGGCCGAAGCCAGCGACGAATCCGAAGAGCCGGAAGACAGGAAGCAGGAGGCAGAGGGCGAAAGCGCACCGGCTGACGAAGGCCACGACGCCAGCGCCGAGGTCTACGCGAGCCCGTCGGTCAGACGGCTCGCCAGGCAGTGCGGCATCGACCTGAGCCAGGTCACAGGCACCGGCCGCAAGGGCCGGATCACGGTTGAGGATGTCGAAGGCTTCGAAAGCAGAGGGGCAAAGAGCAGCAGCGGAGGCGCCTCGGCAACCGCCGGCCTCGAAGGCCTCGACCTGGCCCCGTGGCCCACGGTCGACCATGCCAAACACGGCGAGATCGAGCGGGTCGAACTGTCCAGAATCAAGCAGATCGCGGGCCCGAACCTCGCCCGCAACTGGGTTTACATCCCCCACGTCACCCACCACGACGAAGCCGACATCACTGACCTCGAGGTCTTCCGAAAGCAGGTCAACTCGGAGCAAGACGTCAAGCTGACAATGGTCGCGCTGCTGCTCAAGGCCTGCGTACCGGTGCTGAAGCAGTACCCCGAGTTCAACTCCTCGCTCGACGGTGACGGCCTCATCCTGAAGCGCTACTACCACCTCGGATTTGCCGCCGATACTCCCCAGGGTCTGCTCGTCCCGGTGATTCGCGACGTCGACAGGAAGGGCCTTCTCGAGGTCGCCGGGGAGCTGGTCGAGCTGTCCGGCAAGGCTCGTGACGGAAAGCTCGGCCCGGCCGAAATGTCGGGCGCCACCTTCACCATCTCCTCGCTGGGAGGGATCGGCGGCACCGGATTCACCCCGATCGTCAACGCGCCCCAGGTCGCGATCCTCGGAGTCACCCGCGCGGCGGTCAAGCCGGTCTGGGACAGCGAGACCGAAGAGTTCCTGCCGCGCCTGATGGTCCCGCTCTCACTCTCCTACGACCACCGGGTCGTCGACGGCGCCGCCGCCGCGCGCTTCTGCGTCGCGCTGGTCAAGGTGCTGGAGGACTTCCGCAGGATCGTGCTCTGATGGCCGTGTCGGGCGAGGCGCCAGGCCCAGCCGCAGAAGCGGGCGCCCACAAGGTAGTGGTCGTCGGCTCCGGACCGGCCGGGTACACCGCCGCCTTCCGTGCTGCCGACCGCGGCCTCGAGGTCACCCTGATCGAGCGCTACGAAACCCTCGGCGGAGTCTGTCTGAACGTCGGCTGCATCCCTTCGAAAGCCCTGCTCCACGCCGCTCGAGTGATCGCCGAGGTCGAGGAGGCCGAACAGTTCGGCATCACCTGGGGCAAAGCGAAGATCGACATCGAGCGCCTTGACGAGTGGAAAGGCGAGGTCGTATCCAAACTGACCGGAGGGCTGGCCCAGCTTGCCAGGCGACGCAAGATCGAGGTCGTGACGGGCGAGGCGCGTTTCACTTCACCGAACGAAATCGAGGTCGGCGACCGCAAGATCGGCTTCGACAGCTGCATAATCGCCGCCGGCTCACGGCCGGTCGAGCTGCCCGGCCTGCCTGATGACGAGCGCATCGTCGACTCGACCGGTGCGCTCCAGCTTGAAGGTCCACCCAGGAATCTGCTCGTGGTCGGCGGCGGCATCATCGGCCTCGAGATGGCCTGCGTCTACGACGCGCTCGGCACGAAGGTAAGCGTGGTCGAGCTGACCGACACGCTGATCCCCGAATGCGACCGCGACCTGGTCAAGCCGCTGCAGAAGCGGATCGAGCGGCGGTACGAAGCGATCATGCTTGGCACAGAGGTGACCGGCATGGAGGCCCAGAAGAGCGGCATCAAGGTCAGCCTCAGCGGCGAGGATGCGCCGGAGAGCGGGCGCTACGACAAGGTCCTGGTCGCGGTCGGTCGGAGGGCCAACGGGGACCTGCTCGATCTCAAGGCCGCCGGGGTCGAGGTCGATGGGCGCGGCGTGATCTCAACCGACGAGCGTCAGCAAACCAACGTAGAGAACATCTACGCGATCGGGGACATCACCGGGAACCCGATGCTCGCCCACCGTGGCAGCTACCAGGGCATCGTCGCGGCCGAGAACGCCGCCGGGGAGGACGTGACCTACGACGCCCGGGCAGTCCCGTCGGTCGCCTACACCGATCCCGAGATCGCCTGGGCCGGCCTGACCGAGGCCGAGGCCAAGGAGCGGGGCGTCGAGCGCGAAATCGGCAAGGTTCCGTGGGCCGCATCGGGTCGCGCGCTGGCGATCGAACGCAGCGAAGGCCTGACCAAGGTCCTGAGCGAACCGGGCACCGGCCGCATCCTCGGAGCCGGAATGGTCGGCCCCAACGCCGGCGAGCTGATAGCCGAAGTAGTCCACGCGATCGAAATGGGCTCAACCGCGCAGGACATCGCCCTCACCATGCACCCCCATCCGACCCTCTCGGAGACGGTCAAGATCGCCGCCGAGGCCGCTCGGGGCATCGCCACCGACATATATGCGCCGAAGCGCTGAGCGACACGGTCTGATCCCCTTTACGCTAAAGTAAAGGAGTGCCACGGATTTCCTCCAAGAATCAGGTGACCCTTCCCGCCGAGCTGCTCAAGCGGACCGGCCTCGCAGCCGGCGATCAGGTGGCGATCGAAGCCGAAGGCAGTGACCGGATAGTGGTCCGCCGCCGGACTGACGATTTCGAGGAAGCGATCGGCGTATTCGACGGGTTGTACGAAGCCGACTACCTTGAGAAGCTGCGCGCCGGCGAGCGGGCTTGACCGGCTGCGCACTCGATACCGACGTAGTCATCGCGGCCCTCGATCGTGCCGATGCTCATCACGTTGCGGCGACCCGGCTTCTGCGCAAGTTGTCCGATGCCATGACGCCCCTTGTCATCTGCACGATCAACTATGCCGAGGCACTCGTCCGGCCCGCCGTTGATCCCGAGACTCTGCGCGTCGCCGTCGACGCGATAGCGGCACTGGGGATTTCCCCGGTAGCGCCGAGTGCTGCGGTCGCTCGTGACGCGGCCCGACTGCGCGGCCTCGGCATCAGTCTCGCGGACGGGTTCGCCCTGGCAACCGCACTTTCGAGCTCGATGTCGATCGCGTCATTCGACTCACGCGTCAGGCGGGCCGCCGGTGAGGCCGGAGTCCCGCTGGCGGACGCCTGAGGCTGCGAAACCTCACTCGCCTGGAATGTCGCTGGACTGCCTGGTCCCGGAGCTCGCGAAACTCGGCCGAATGGACGTCAGGCGTGAGTGGCCCAGCCGTCGATCGCCCTGGCGGCCTCGGGGACTGCTTCTGAGATCGTCGGGTGGGGGTGGATGATCCGGGCGAGCTCCTGGTATCCGCCTTCGAGCGCCATGGCGTTGACCAGCTCGGAGATCATGTCGCAGGCGCGGTTGCCGACGATGTGGGCGCCGATTATCTCGCCGTACTTCGTATCCACGACCAGCTTGACGATGCCGTCGCGGTCGTCGTAGACCGTTCCCGCGCCGACCCCGCCCAGCTTGAACTTCGAGGTCTTGATCTCGTGGCCGGCCTCTTTGGCCTGGGCCTCGGTCAGGCCGACGCTGGCGACCTGGGGCTGGCAGAAGGTGGCGCCCGGGATCAGGTTGAGGTCGAGCGGGTGAGTCTTCTCGCCGGCTGCATGCTCGGCGGCTACGACGCCTTCTTCCATCGCCTTGTGGGCGAGGGCGAGGCCGCGCACGATGTCGCCGATCGCGTAAACGTTGGCGTTCGAGGTGACCTGGTATTCGTCGACCGCGATTCTGCTGTTCTCGTCGAGTTTCACCCCGGCCGCCTCGAGGCCGAGGCCCTCGGTGTCCGGCCGCCGTCCACCGGCGATCACCAGGTAGTCGACTTCAGCCGACTTGTCGCCGTAGCTCAGCTTGACCGAGTCGGGGCCGACCTCGACGTGCTCGACCGGAGTGCCGGTGGAGACCTCGATCCCCTGCTTCTTGAAGGTGCGCTCGACCACGCGGGCGATGTCCTTGTCTTCGGCGGGCAGGATCTGGTCGAGCATCTCGATCAGGGTCACTTCGGTGCCGAAACGGATGTAGGCGGAGGCGATCTCGGCTCCGGAGGCGCCGGCGCCGGCGACCGCGATCGACTTTGGCTGCTCGGGCAGTGACCATGCGTCCCAGGTGTCCAGGACCCGGTCGGAAAACTCGACTCCGGGAATCGACTGAGCCACGGAACCGGTGGCGAGGATCACCTTGCCGGCCTCGTAAACCGTGTCGCCGACTTTAACGTTGCCGTCTTCGGTCAGCGAGCCCTCACCGGCGATGAACTCGATCCCGTTCTTCTTGAAAAGTCCGTTGACCCCGCCTTCGAGACCGGCGGAAACGTCGGTCCGGCGCTGGCCGAGGGCCTGCCAGTCGAGCTCGACCTCTTTCGCCTTGACCCCGATCGCCTCGCTGTTCTTTGAGTGCTCGAAGACCTCGGCCGTGTGCAGCATGGTCTTGGCCGGGATGCATGCGTAGTTCAGGCAGCGCCCGCCCGCCTTGTCTTTCTCGACCACCGCGGTGGACTTGCCGAGTTGGGCGGCCCGGATAGCGGCTACGTAGCCGCCTGGTCCACCACCGATAACGATAACGTCGAAGGAGTTTTCAGCCATGGTCCGGCGAGACTATATGACCGTCGAAAGCCGGTCATCTGCCACCCGAAGCGACGTTTGGCTCAACATCGGTCAAGTCTCGTTCAGCGGGCGTTCGGGCCGCGCGGCATCTGGATCCGGGCCATCGCCTTGACCATGAACCAGAACAACACGCTGAGACCGACGCTGAGGACCACCGTGCTGATGAACTGAAGCAGCGTCCCGGCCAGCACGAGGCCGGTTATAGCGGCGATTATCAGTAGAACGAGCAGCATCTGGAAGCCGAGTACGGCCCAGTAACGGGCCCGCCACATGCCGACCGCCATGATGCTCATCACCGCCGCCGTCAGCACGAGCTGGGCGATGTTGGGCCGGGTGCCGTTGACTTCGACACCGGTGAGGGCCACGACCGTCGAGCTCCAGAAGATCAGCGCGACGACGCCGGCGAAAATCGCCCCGACGGTGACTACGGTCGGCCGTTGCCCCGGCTCGAGCGGCTCCAGCGAGTCGCGCGCCTTCTGATTCTTTACCTCAGCCCTGGCGTAACCGGCCTTCATCCGGTCGGCACCACTCGGGTTCGAGCCGGTCTCGTCGGCAGAGCTCCCGCCCCCGTCGCCTGTCCCTCCGGCCGGTGTTTGAGGCTCAGCCACCGGGTGCCACCTCGCCGCCGATCGCAGCGAACGAGCGCCGGAGATCCCCGGCCACCCGGGTGGGGTCCGGGGAATCGTGGATCGCCCGGACCACGCAGATCCTTCGCGCTCCGGCCTCGAGGACTTCACCGACATTGGAAGTATCGATACCGCCGATCGCGAAGAAGGGGATCGTCGTATGGGAAGCGGCGTACCTGACCAGCTCCAGCCCGACCGCTGGCCGGCCCGGCTTCGTCGGGGTCGCCCAGACCGGTCCGACGCTGATGTGGTCTACACCTTCGGCCGCGTCGATCTGCTCAGTCGAGTGGGTAGAGAGGCCGATCAGGACTTCATTGCCGACTACGCGTCGGGCCTCCTCGACGGAGATGTCGTCCTGGCCGATGTGGACGCCGTCGGCCCGGCACTGGACCGCCAGGCCGGGATCGTCGTTGACAAAGAAAGGCACGCCGTAGGTGTCGGCCAGCCGGCGGAAGGTCTGGGCGGAGCGGTCGATGATCCGGCTGTCGCCGGACTTCTCGCGCAGCTGGATCACATCCACACCACCGTCGAGCGCGGCCCGCAGCAGCGGTTCGGGGTCTTCCCCGTTCGGCCGGGCGTCGCAGACGAAATACAGCCGCGCCATGCGCAGCCGCTCCCGCCTGAGTGCGCCGATTCCGTCGGGGGTGCCGAAAGCCATAGCTGAAGTATCCCAGCGGAGGCTTTTCTCCGAGCCGGTAGGATCGGTGTCGACCTGCGGGAGCCCGCCACCGGGCTGAGAGGGCGGCTGGTCGCCGCCGACCGCCTGAACCTGATCCGGGTAATTCCGGCGACAGGGAACGGGCGGTTCGGGTCCTCACCGATACGAACCGATGAACGAGCAACTGACTTCAGATACCGGCAGCCGATGCTTTGACGCGGTAGTGGTCGGCGCGGGCGTGATCGGGCTCTCGGCCGCTTTCGAACTTCGCCGCCGCGGTGCGCATGTCGCCGTGGTCGAGGCCGCACCGGCAGCGGGCACCGGAGCCACCCGGGTCGCCGCCGGGATGCTGGCCCCGGTCGGCGAACTGGATTTCGGCGAGCCGGCCCTGCTGGAAATCAACCTCCGCTCGGCCGCCCTGTACCCGGACTTTGTCGCCGCGGTCGAGGAACTGACCGGCCACGACACCGGCTACCGCCGCCTCGGAGCTCTGCATGTCGCGCTCGACCGCGACGAAGCCGCCGAACTGAAGCGTGTGCTCGACCTCCAGATCAGCCTCGGCCTCACATCGAAATGGCTCGGCCCGGGTGCGAGCCGCGAGCTGGAACCAGGGCTGCACCCGGGGCTCAACGGCTCGGTTCTGGTCGAGGGCGACGGCGTGGTCGATCCGCGGGCGCTTACCGCGGCGCTGCTCGAGGCTCTGGAGAAGCTTGGGGTGCCGGTCATGTTTTCGGCCGCGGTCTCGTCGCTGGAGACCGGTGGCTCCGGGCGGCATGGCGGCGGGCGGGTGAGTGCTGTGCGCCTCTCTGACGGCCGGACCATCCCCAGCAGTACCGTGATCGCCGCCGGCGGAGCCGAGTCCGGCCGCAGTGAGTGGCTGCCCGAGGCCGACCGCCCTCCGGTACGGCCGGTCAAGGGTCAGGTGGCCGAGCTCCGTGGCGATCCGTCCGACCCCGTATGCGCGCGCATACTGGCTTCGGAGCGGGTTTACCTGGTCCCGCGGACCGACGGCCGGCTGATTGTCGGCGCTACGGTCGAAGAAATGGGCTACGACACCGTGGTCACGGCCGGCGGGGTCCACGAACTGCTTCGTGAGGCCTACCGCCTGCTTCCCGACGTTGCCGAGATGGAGTTCATCGGCGCTACGGCCGGACTACGGCCGGGCACCCCGGACAACCTGCCGGTGGTCGGCACCGCTTCGACTCCCGGCCTGATCCTCGCCACCGGTCATTACCGGAACGGCATCCTGCTGGCCCCGGTCACGGCGGTCGCGGTCGCCGACCTGGTCGATTCCGGCGCCGGCCCGGGCGACCCGCCCGCCGGTCCGATGGCAGCAGCGGCCCCGGCCCGGTTCCTCAGAGAAGTTGTCAGATGAAGATCCGGCTGAACGGCAAGGAGCGCGAACTCGAGCGGCCGATGAACCTGGCGGAGGTCGTGGAGCTTGCCGGTGGCGATCCGGAGCGGCGAGGAATGGCTGCCGCACTCGAAGGAGAGGTGATCCCGCGCTCCGAGTGGCGACAGACCCGGGTGCACGAAGGAGCAGAGGTCGAGGTGGTCGCTGCGATCCAGGGAGGTTCCGGGGAGTGGCAGCTCGGCGGCCGGCAGTGGGGCTCGCGACTGATCGCCGGCAGCGGCGGCTTCCGCTCGCTCGAGGCGATGTCCAGCGCGCTTGAGATTTCCGGCACCGAGATCGTGACCGTCGCGCTGCGCCGGCTGGACCCGGCGGCCCGCGGCTCGGTGATGGACGTGATCAACAGGCTCGGGCTGTTCGTCCTCCCGAACACGGCCGGCTGCTACACAGCCCGCGACGCCGTCAAGACGGCGAAGCTCGCGCGCGACGCCTTCGAGACGGACTGGATCAAGCTCGAAGTGATCGGTGACGACCGCACGCTGCTGCCCGACGGGCCGGAGCTGCTCAAGGCGGCCGAAGAGCTCGCAAGTGACGGTTTCACGGTGCTGCCGTATACGAACGACGACCCCGTTCTGGCCACGCGACTTGAGGCGGCCGGCTGCGCCGCTGTCATGCCGCTCGGCTCCCCGATCGGCTCTGGCGCCGGGATCCGCAACCCGTACAACATCGCGATCATCGTTGAACGGGCCGGCGTGCCGGTGATCCTCGACGCCGGCATCGGCACCGCTTCCGATGCCGCCGTGGCGATGGAGCTCGGCTGCGACGCAGTGCTGCTCGCTTCGGCGATCTCGCGCGCGAAAGACCCGGACCTGATGGCGAAAGCGATGAAGCTGGCGGTCGAAGGCGGACGGGACGCCCGCCAGGCCGGACGCATCCCGAAGCGCTTATACGCCGAGGCCTCGACGCCCGAAGAAGGAATGCCCGGCCTGGGCTGATCCGCCTCTCCGCGGCCCGCATCGCACTGGCGCTGCTTTTCGATTGTCCGACCGGGCGGTCCTGCTTGGTTGACTGCGGGAGAATCAGGTCGTGGTCAAGACCGACTTCATCCTGATCGCAGGCCTGCTCGTCCTCGGCAGCCTGGCGCTTACCCTGATGGCGGGCCGGATTCGCATGCCTGCGCTGGTCGTCTTCATCGGGGTCGGCATGGTGATCGGCAGCGACGGACTGGGCTGGATCAGGTTCAGCGACTTCGAGCTTGCCCAGGAGATCGGCATCATCGCCCTGGCTCTGATCCTGTTCGAGGGCGGTCTCTCGGCAGGCTTCACGACGATCCGCCCGGTCCTGGTTCCGTCGCTCAGCCTGGCGACCGTGGGCACGCTGCTGACCGCGTTGATCACCGGGGCCGTCGCGACCCTGCTGCTCGACCTGAGCCTGCTGGAGGGCTTCCTGCTCGGTTCAATCATCGCTTCCACCGACGCGGCCGCGGTCTTCTCGGTCCTGCGCGGCTCGACCCTGAAGCGCAAGCTCGCCGCGACGCTCGAAGGGGAGGCGGGGTTCAACGATGTTGTAGCGGTGATTCTGGTGATCAGTTTCATCACCCTGATTCAGAACCCAGGGGAGTCGGCCTGGGAGATCGTTACCCTGTTCGTCAAAGGCTTCGCCCTGGGCGGGCTGTTCGGTCTGGTGGTCGGCCGGGCCGGGTTGTGGATGATGGAAAGGGCGAACTTCCAGTCGGCCGGGCTGTACCCGGTCGCCTCGGTGGCGATCGCGGCGATCGCCTTCGGCAGCGCCCAGGCGGTCGAAGGCTCCGGGTTCCTCGCGATCTACCTCGCCGGCCTGATCCTCGCGGCCCCCAGTGACCCCGCGCTGAGGACGATCGAGAGCTTCCACTCGGGGCTGGCCTGGATCGCCCAGGTCGGCATGTTCCTGATGCTCGGACTGCTCGTATCTCCTTCGGAGCTGCCCGGGATCGCCGGGGAAGGACTCGCCATCGGCCTCGCGATGGCCCTGCTTGCCCGCCCGGTTGCGACCTGGGTTTCGACCATCGGACTGGGATTCTCTTCCGGTGACCGCCTCACCCTGGGCTGGGCCGGTCTCAGGGGGGCGGTCCCGATCGTACTCGCGACCTTCCCGATAGTCGAAGGAGTCCAGAACGGTTTCGATTTCTTCAACATCATCTTCTTCGCGGTGGTGATCTCCGCCCTGATCCAGGGGATGACGATCTCGCCGGTGGCGAAATGGCTCGGTTCGACCACCGAGGAGTCGGCGATCCCGACCCCGCTGATCCAGGAGTCCTCGATCCGGCGCCTGCATGCCGAAACGATCGAGTTTTCGGTCCGGCCGGGGGACTCCATCGTCGGCCTCCGGGTGCAGGACCTGCACATCACCAAGGACGCGCTTCTCACCCTGGTCCTGCGCGACGACCGGGCGATCCTGCCGCGCGGCGATACCGAGATCCAGGCGGGGGACCTGCTCGAGCTGATCGTCCGGCAGGAGGGGGCGGTGGACCTGAGGAAGCAGCTGGCCGGCTGGCGGCCGCGGAAACGCAAGCAGTGAGTGCCCCCGGTCGGATTCGAACCGACGACTCACAGGTTAAAAGCCTGCAGCTCTAACCAGCTGAGCTACGGGGGCCCGCCAATACTGCCATTCACACCCGCCATGCGACTTGCGGGTGCGACTCCCCGGGGGTTCTTCAGCTGCGGGTCTCGCAGACGCCGAGCAGCGTCTCCGACAGCTCGATCGCTCCGTCGATGTCGGGCTCACGACCGATCGCGATGTTGGCCCAGACCAGCGCCGCCGCGGTCATCTCGATCGCGTCGATGATGTTCTCCGGAACCTCGAGGTCCGGAGCGTTCTCCGCGAGGATGTTGCGGATCGCAAACTTCGACCGGCTCGCGATCATGCCCTCGCGGTCGAGCAGCAGCCTCATGGTCAGTGCGGGCTCCCTGGCCGCGAACTCGCTCAGCGGCGTGAAGGCGGCTGCGAATTCGAGAAAGCGGCGCATGATGTCCAGCAGAAGGTCGGTCCCGGTCCCTTCTGCCTGTGGCACCACCTGGCCGAACCACTCATCTACCAGTCCGGCGAAGACCTCCTCGAGCAGCTGGTCCCGCTCCCCAACCCAGCGGTAGAGGGTCGTACGACCGATGTCAAGTCCGGCCGCGACGCTCTGCATCTCGACCCGCTCTCCGGCGAGGAACTGGATCCGGGCGAGCGCGACGGCATCTACCCTTGACGGACGCCTGATGACCGGGCCGGGCGGCAGGGGTGTTTCATCTGGAGGGCCTGGCCGGGCCTTGGAGTCTGTGGGCATGCATCGATTGTAGATGAGGCCGGTACGGAACTGAGATCGGTTCTCTCTGGAACACCGACAGGTTTCGATTGAAATGAATCACTTGACAGATATGTTCCATTACTGCTACTTTGCTGTCGAGAGAGATCCGACGCCCGTCGCCACGGGTGGGTCAGCCGATACCGCAACCTTCAGGAAAGCCAGGCAATGAACCCGAGCATGACCGCAGATCCCGCCGAACTCGACGTCAGCGACCTCTCGCTGTGGAAGGACGGCCCACCCCATGAGGTCTTCCGCGAGCTGAGGAATCAGGATCTGCATTTCAGCCCGCTCGGGGATTTCCCGCATGAGACCGGCTTCTGGTCGGTGGTTACCTACGAGGACATCGCCGCGGTCGGTCGCGACCACGAAACCTTCTCCTCAGAGCGCAGCATCCTCGTGGTCGACAGCCTTGCGGCCGAGCCGGGCGCCCCGGACCCGATCGACATCAGCTCCGCGATGCTTATCTGCCAGGACCCTCCGCGTCACGACCGGCTCAAGGCCCTGGTCCAGCGCGCCTTCACCCCGAAGACCTCCGAGTCACATACCGGGCGCATGCGCGAGATCATCAACCTGGTCTACGACAACGCGATCGCAGAGCACCCCGACGGCAGGCTCGACCTGGTCCGGGACGTCGGATTCTTTGTCCCGTCAATGGTCATCGGGGACATGCTCGGGGTCCCGCGCGAGGACGCCGAGCAACTGGTCGACTGGACCAACCGGACCTCGGCCTTCGAGGACCCGCGGCTGGTGCCCGACCTCGACGCGCTCTGGACCGCCTTCGCGGAGTTCGCGCCCTACGTCGACAACCTGGTCCGCGAGCGCGAGAGCGAACCGACCGACGACCTGACCACGAAGATCATCCAGGCCGAAGTCGACGGCGAGCGGCTCTCGCACGACGAGGTACTGATGTTCTTCTTCCTGCTGATGGTCGCCGGCAATGACTCGACCCGGGCCGTCTTCACCTCCGGCATGAAGAGCCTGATGGACGATCCCGAGCAGATGGACCTGGTCCGTTCTGGAGCGGTGCCGCTGGAGCAGGTGGTCGAGGAGTTCGTGCGCTTCCACCCGGCCTTCGCCTACATGCGCCGCACCGCGACCCGTGACGTCGAGCTCTCCGGGGTTGAGGTCAAGGCCGGCGACAAGCTCGCCCTCTGGTACGTGTCGGGCAACCGGGACGAGAAGGCATTCGAGAACCCGGACTACTTCGACGTGCGCCGCGATCCCAACCCTCACCAGGGCTTCGGCGGCGGCGGCCGTCACTTCTGCCTCGGCGCCGGCCTCGCCCGCCTTGAGCTGAAGCTCTGGATCGAGGAGACCCTCAGGCGCTTCGACACTATCGAGACGAACGGCGAGTCCGAGCGACTCAGCTCGACCTTCCTCAACCAGTGGTACTCAATGCCGGTCCGACTGTCCTGAGGCCGAGGCCACGACGCGGCCGGCAGGGGTCGCAACGCCTACCCCGCCAACCTGTGTAGCGACCCCTGTCGACTGCGTCGTCCCCGGCAACTCCGGCGCTCCGCAGCGTCGTCCCCATCAACTCCGGCGCTCCGCATTGCAGGCGGGAAACCCATCTCCGGTCGCCCTCATGTCCGCAGCGTCTGAGCTAGTGGCGGAAGTGGCGGTGGCGGGTGAAGACCATCGCGGTTTCGCTTTCTTCGCAGGCCTCGATCACCTCGCCGTCGCGCTTCGAGCCGCCCGGCTGGATCACCGAGGTCGCCCCGGCTTCGATCGCGGCTGACGGGCCGTCGGCGAAAGGGAAGAAGGCGTCGGAGGCCAGGGCGCAGCCGTCCAGTCTGTCGTCGGCATCGTCTCCGTGGGCCTCGCGACACTTCTCGATCGCCAGGCGGACTGAGTCCACCCGGCTCATCTGGCCGGCGCCGATGCCGAGCGTGACCCCGTCCTTGACCAGCACGATCGCGTTCGAGCGCACGTGGCGGCAGACCGCCCAGGCGAACAGCAGGTCGGCCCAGGCGCTCTCGGACGGCTTGACCGCGGTCACTACCTCCATCATCTGCCGCTGCTCCGGCTCGCCGTCACGGTCCTGAACGAGGATCCCGCCCCGGACCCGCTTGATGTCTTTTTCGCGAGGGTCGGACTGGGGGGAGGCTTCGTCGCGGAAGATCCGGACCGCCTCTTTCTTCTGAAGGACCTCGAGTGCCTCGGGGTCGTACTCGGGTGCGATCAGCACTTCGACGAAGTTCTTGTGCAGCGACTCGGCCAGTGCCAGGTCGACCTTGCGGTTGACCGCGATCACTCCGCCGAACGCCGAGATCGGGTCGCAGTCGCGGGCCCTCTCGTAGGCGTCGAAGCCGCTGTCGCCAAGGGCCACGCCGCAGGGGTTGTTGTGCTTGACGATCACGCAGGCCGGGCCTTCGAGGTCGGCCAGCAGCTTGCGCGCCGCGTCGAGGTCGAGCACGTTGTTGAAGGAGAGCGCCCGGCCATGCAGCTTCGACATCCCGGTGAGCACATTCGAATCCAGCCCGACCTCGGAGTAGAGGGCCGCGCGCTGATGGGGGTTTTCACCGTACGAGAGGTCCATCAGCTTTTCGAAGGCGAACACCCGGTGCTCCGGGAACGACTCGTAGGACTCCGAGAACCAGCGTGAGATCGCCGCGTCGTATCGGGCGGTCTGGGCGAAGGCCTCGTTGGCCAGCCAGTGGCGGGTCGAGGCGGAGATCTCGCCGCCGGATTCGTCCATCTCTGCCAGCACAGCGTCGTAGCTCTCGGGCTTGACCACGACCACAACGTCTTCGTGGTTCTTGGCCGAAGCGCGGATCATGGTCGGCCCACCGATGTCGATGTTCTCGATCGCCTCCCGGGGGGAGACGTCCTCCCGGGCAATCGTCTTCTCGAACGGGTAGAGGTTGACGCAGACAAGGTCGATCGCAGTGATGCCTTCGGCCTCAAGCACCTCGACGTGCTCGGGGTCGGATCGCCGGGCGAGGATCGCCGCGTGGAGGCGGGGGTGAAGCGTCTTGACCCGTCCGTCGAGGATCTCCTGCTGGCCGGTGAATTCGGAGACGTCAGTCACATCCAGTCCAGCTTCACGCAGGGCTGAGGCGGTGCCGCCGGTCGAGAGGATCTCGACCCCGTCGCGGGCGAGGCCCTTGGCGAAGTCCACCACGCCGGTCTTGTCGGAGACCGAGATCAGCGCACGCTTTACCCTGATCGGCCCGTTGGTCGGGTCAATGTTGTCCATCTCCACCTTTGTCAGTCGGTTGCTTCGATTGGCCCGTCGATGATTACGCGTCGGGGGTTGTCAGCGGCGATCCTAACCCTGCCCCGGGCGATCATGCCGATCGCCTCCGGGTAGATCTCGTGCTCGACCGCGTGGATCAAGGCCTCGAGTTCGTCCCGCCCGCCCGGCGGGACCTCGACCGTCCGCTGAAGGATGGCCGGCCCGGTGTCGGTGCCCTCGTCAACGAAGTGAACGGTTACGCCGGTGACCCTGACTCCGTGCTCGATCGCCTGGCCGATCGCGTCGAGCCCGGGAAATGAGGGAAGCAGCGCCGGATGAACGTTGACGATCCGGTGCCGGAACCGCTGGACGAACCCGGCTGACACGAGCTGCATGTAGCCGGCGAGTACGACAAGGTCGGCATCCAGCGAGTCGATCCAGTCTGCCATCGCTTCGTCCCGCAGTTCACGGTCCGGGTACTCGCCACGGGGGAAGACGGCGGTCTCGATCATCACCGAGCGGGCCCGTTCCAGGGCGAAGGCGTCCGGCTTGTCCGAGCCGACCCCGGCCACCTCGATCCCGTCTTTGCCATGCAGCCGGTCGATGATCGCCTGCAGGTTCGTCCCGCCGCCGGAGGCAAGCACCGCAATTCGAAAGACGGAATCGGACGTTCTCACCCCGCCATCCTGCCGGATCGACCGTCCGCCCGGAGTCCCGCACCGCGCATGCGCCGGGGCCGTGAGCCGCCTTGCGGACCTGGCGTAGCGGTGGTTGCGGCTTTCCTTGGAGAATCGACCCGCGCTTGAATCGAAGGGGTGGGGCGAACTTCGTTGTTTCCTGACTCATTTCGTTGTGGAGGGAACGCTGAACCAGAAGAAGGCGATCAAGTTGCTCCAGGATCACGGCTGGACCCGTACCGCCGGAGGCAAACACCAGGTCAAGATGGTCAAGTCCGGAAGGCGCCCCGTCACGTTGCCGGACAATCGGCGAAGTGACTATCCCGCTGGTCTTGCTTCGGCGATTCTCAGGCAGGCGGGGCTAAGATGAAAAGGCAAACCATGACCAGGCTAACCGCGCAAATCCACAACGAGGACGGGTCCTACTGGGCCGACATTCCCGAACTCCCCGGAGTGTTTGCTGCTGGCGACACACTGGACGAGTTGTTCGACTCTCTCCGGGAGGGGGTCAGGCTCGTGCTCGCCGATGACTCTGGGCGCGCGTTGATTCAGCTGGAGGGTGCGGTCATCTCGGTGACGTGAACCCGTTCAGCGACTGACGGGAAGGACGGCGATCTCTTCCAGAGCGAACTTGTCGTCGGCGTCGTCGGGGTCGTCGCCGAGCGGGTAGTTGCCGGTGAAGCAGGCGTCGCAGTGGACCGAGGCGGGCGTGCCGATCGCATCGTAGACGCCCTCCATCGAGAGGTAAGCCAGCGAGTCGGCGCCAATCTCCTCGGCGATCTCGGGGATGGTGCGGTTGTGAGCGACCATCTCCTCGCGCGCCGACATGTCGACTCCGTAGTTGCAGCCATAACGGATCGGCGGGGCGGAGATCCGCAAGTGGACCTCTTTGGCACCGGCGTCGCGCAACATCTTCACGATCTGCCGGGTGGTATTGCCGCGCACGATCGAGTCGTCGACCACGACCACACGCTGTCCGGAGACGATCTCGGGAAGCGGGTTGAACTTCATCCGCAGACCGTGCTTTCGAAGCTCCTGGCCGGGCTGGATGAAGGTGCGTGCCACGTAGCGGTTCTTGATCAGGCCGTCGTCCTGTGGAAGGCCCGAGGCCCGGGCGTAGCCGCGTGCGGCCGGGGTTCCCGAGTCCGGCACCGCGATCACCAGATCGGCTTCGGCCGGAGCCTCGCGAAAGAGGTTCTCACCCATACGTCCACGCACCTCCTGCAGCCGCTTGCCTTCCAGTTTGGTGTCCGGCCGAGAGAAGTAGATGTGCTCGAATACGCACATCGCGGTGCGGTCGGACTTGACGACCTGACGCGATTCGAGCCCTCGCTCGCTCAGCGAAATCATCTCGCCGGGGTTGACCTCCCGGACCAGCTCGGCGCCGATGATGTCGAAGGCGCAGCTCTCGGAGGCGACCACCCAGTTGTCGTTCAGCTTGCCGAGCGAAAGTGGACGGATGCCGTACGGATCGCGGAAAGCGACGATCGCGTGCTTGGTCATGACCACGGTCGAGTAGGCGCCCTCCAGTTGCGGCATGACGTTGGCAACCGCGTCTTCGACGTGGCGGCCGTAGTCACCTGAGATCAGCGCGGCCATGATCTCCGAGTCGGTGGTCCCCCGGAAGTTGAGGCCCTTGCGCTTGAGGCGGTTGTAGATGTCAACCGCATTGGTCAGGTTGCCGTTGTGAGCCAGGGCGAGCTCGCGGCCGTCGTCGCGCCAGATCGGCTGGGCGTTCTCCCAGGAGCCGCCGCCGGTTGTGGAGTAACGCACGTGGCCGATCGCCATGTCGCCGGTCAGCGCCCTCAGCTTGTCTTCGTCGAAGACCTGGGACACCAGCCCGCTGTCGCGCATGGTCGTGATGTGGCCGCCTTCGCAGGTGGCGATCCCCGCCGACTCCTGGCCCCGGTGCTGCAGGGCGTAAAGGCCGAAGTAAGAGAGGCGGGAAACATCGTGTCCGGGCGCGTACACACCGAAGACACCGCATTCATCGCGCGGTCCCTCGCGATCCAGGAAAGTCTGTTCGCTCAAGGTATCGAGGCCACCTTTTGCAGATAGGAGGAGGGGCGTAGGCGGTCTACCTACAGACGGAGGGTAGCAGCCGTCCCCGTCCCCGGCACCGGGTAGGTCCGCGAGCCTGTTCTGGCCGGGCATGTGAGGGGTAGGCTAGTTCTTGACCACCACCGACACGAAAGCCTTATGGCCGAGACCGGCTTCACCAGACAGGATGCTCAGAATGACTTTTCCCGGGCCCGGCGGCGGCAGGTCCTGAGTCGGCTTACGAGCCGGCTGCGCGGCGAGCCCGGTGACATCAACCTGATCCTGCCCTTCGACGAGGTGGTAGCAGCGGTTGGTAAGACCGGTGAGCGCCGGCTCGGCGTTGTCTCGATCGAGCTCGACTCGATCGTCGGCACGGTCGACCGTGGCCGTGACTTCGACCGCAGCTTCCGTCCGACTTCCCACCGGGTGCGGCAGCGCTGGGAACGGATCGCGGCGGCGATGCGGCGCGGCGAGAGCATGCCGCCGATCTCGGTTTACCGGCTCGGACGGTTCCACTTCGTCGAGGACGGCCATCACCGGGTCTCGGTTGCCCGTCAACTGAAGATCGACCGGATCGACGCCCGGGTCACCGAGATCAGGACCGCGGTCGATCCCGGATCGATCCGGCTCTCCGAGCTCGCTTTGAAGAGCCACGAGCGACTGTTTTTCGAGCGCGTCCCGTTGGCCCCGGAGGCTCGGGCACGAATCGAGTTGCGTGAGGACCAGATGTACGCGGCGCTGGCGGAGTCGGTCGAGGCCTGGGGCTTCCGGGTGATGCAGAAGCACGGTGAGCTGATGACGCGCAGCCGTATAGCCGAGCTCTGGTTCGACGACGAGTACGAGCCGGTGGTCGAGATGCTGCGCGAGGCCGACCTGCTCGGCAACGGCACCGAGACCGAGGCCTACGTGGTGATCGGAGGCCTCAGGTACATGCTGCTTCGCACCCATGACTGGGACGAGTCGGTGATCGAAAGCATCAGGACCGCTCTGGCCGAAGGCACCGCCGACCGCTGAAGGTCGACCCGCCGGGGTCAGGTCTGATCGGCGCGTTCTCCGCCCGGCTCTTCGGGCTTGGTGTCGGTGCCTCTGTCGGTGCCTTTGGAGGGCGTGTCGGTGTCGGCCTCGCCGGCCCCGTGCGAATCGTCCTCGCTCTGATCCGGCCGCTCGCTGCCGGAGGAAGTCTCTCCGTCATCCGCGTTTTCGTCGTCGTTTTCGTCGTCGTTCGCGTCGGCGTTGCCGGTGTTCAGCCGCTTGCCGCTTTCGGGGTCGAACAGGAGGATCTTCGACGGATCGAGCCACAACTCTGCCTCGTCGCCGCGCTTGATCTTCGAGGCCGGATCGAGCCGGGCGACGATCGTGTCGAGACTGCTGCCTGACAGCTCGTCGAGCCCCGCTTCGGTCGTCGTCTTGTCGATCTGGTTCGGGTCCTGCTCCAAGGCGAAGTGGGCGAAGAGCTCGGAGCCAAGCGACTCGATCAACTTGATTTTCGCCTTGAAGGGGACTCCGTCCTTGTCGTCCTCGACCAGAGCGGCATCCTCGAAGTAGCCGGGGCGGACGCCCGCGAGCACGCTTCCATCGTGGTCCTTGATCGCCTCGCGCATGTCATCGGTCAGCGGTGCGTCGACGAAGGGGAGCTTGAGCGTGTCGCCTTCGGCTGAAGCGACGACGAAATTCATCGCGGGCGAGCCGATGAAGCCGGCGACGAACAGGTTCTTCGGCTCGTTGTAGAGCTCCTGCGGCGGTCCGACCTGCTGTATCTCGCCGGCCCGCATTACGGCCACGCGGTCACCGAGGGTCATCGCCTCGGTCTGGTCGTGGGTCACGTAGACGGTGGTCGTGCCGAGCCGCGACTGCAGCTCGGCGACCTCTGTCCGCATCTGGACCCGCAGCTTCGCGTCGAGGTTGGAGAGCGGCTCGTCCATCAGGAAAGCCTGGGGGTCGCGCACGATTGCCCGTCCCATCGCTACCCGCTGGCGCTGGCCGCCGGACAGATTGGCCGGTCGCCGCTCGAGGTGTTCGCTCAGGTCGAGGGTTTCGGCGGCGTCTTCGACTCGTTTGTCGATCTCCTTCTGGTCGATCTTGGCCAGCTTCAGCGCGAAGCCCATGTTCTCGCGCACGCTCATGTGAGGGTAGAGCGCGTAGTTCTGGAAGATCATCGCGATGTCGCGGTCCTTGGGGGCACGGTCGTTGACCACGTCGCCGCCGATCCGCAGCTCTCCTTCGGTGACATCTTCGAGTCCGGCGATCATGTTCAGCGCGGTCGACTTGCCGCAGCCCGACGGACCGACCAGGATCATGAACTCGCCGTCCTTGATCTCGAGGCTCATCGATTTGACGGCTTCATAGCCATCGGGGAACCGCTTGGTCACGTGGTCGAGAACGATGTCTGCCATTTTCTGCTCCTTATCCCTTGACGGCGCCGGATGTGAGGCCGGCGACGATCCGGCGCTGGAAAATCAGTACGAAGATGATGATCGGGATGGTCACCAGGACCGCGGCCGCGGCGATGTTGCCGGTTGGCTGGGTGAACTGGGAGTCCCCGGTGAAGAACGCGAGCGCGGCGGGAACGGTCCGCGACGCGTCCGACGAAGTCAGTGAGATCGCAAACAGGAAGTCGTTCCAGGCGAAAATGAACACGAGAATCGCCGCCGTGAACATGCCCGGCGCGGCCAGCGGCACGATCACTTTGCGGAAAGCCTGAAACTGGGTCGCGCCGTCCACCTGGGCGGCCTTTTCCAAGTCCCAGGGGATCTCCCGGAAGAAGGCGACGAGCGTGTAGATAGCCAGCGGGAGCGAGAAGGTCAGGTACGGGATGATCAGCCCCGGATAGGTGTCGTAAAGACCGAGCGTCCGCCACATGTCGAACAGTGGGCCGACCGTGGATATCGGCGGGAACATCGCGACTGCCAGGGCGCCGGCGAGGATCAGTTGGCGACCGGGGAAACGCAGCCTGGCAATCGCGTAGGCGGCGAGGCTTGCCAGCACGATCGAGATGAAGGTGGTGATCATCGCGATCACGATCGAGTTGATCAGCGGCCTGATGAACGGGCTGTCATTGATCCCGCCCTCGAACAGGCCCTTGTAGTTCTCCAGCGAGAACTCGGTCGGGATGAAACTCTTGTCGGTGACCGTCGCCGGGGTCTTCAGCGATAGCGAGATGATCCAGATCACCGGAATGAGCGCAAACAGGAGCACGATCAGGAGGCCGATGCTCCACAGGGTTCTTTCTCTGGCGGAATGGTGCATAGCTTCAGCTCTGCCCTTCCGGCGCCCGGGTGCCAAGCGCCTTTATGAAGAACAAGGCGATGCCGAGCACTGCGATGAAGATCAGCACCGAGACCGCAGAGCCAAGGCCGAGGTTAAGCCGGGATATCAACTGGTTGTAGCCGAGAATCGACACGGACTCAGTGTCCTGGGAGCCGGCGGTCATGATGAAGATCGTGTCGAAGATCCGGAAGGCGTCGAGTGTGCGGAACAGCAGCGCCACCAGGATCGCCGGCTTCATCAGCGGTAGCGTGATCTTCACGAAGCGTTGCCACGGACTCGCCCCGTCGACTTTGGCCGCGTCGTACAGCCCGTCGTCGATCGTGGTCAGGCCGGCCAGCAGCAGCAGGGCCATGAACGGGGTTGTCTTCCAGACCTCGGCCATGATGATCACGGAGAAAGCGGAGAAGCGGTCCCCGAACCAGTTCTTGTCGTCGGCGATTAACGGAAGCTGGTTGATGAAGCCCGTATCCGGAGCGAAGGCGAACTGCCATGAGAAAGCCGCGACCACGGTGACGATTCCGTAGGGGATCAGGACCGAGGTCCGGACCAGTCCCCGCCCGAAGATCGCCCGGTGCATGACCAGCGCGATCGCCATACCCAGGGCCAGTTCGATTGACACAGTGATCACGGTCACGAAGACAGTGTTGAAAACGTCGGTCCACCACAGACTCGAGGTCAGGACGGCAACGTAGTTGTCGAAGCCGACGAAGCCGCCGTCGTTGGGGAAACGCAGGTCCACCTGCTGCACCGACAGCACCAGCGCGTAACCGATCGGGTAGGCGGTGACCAGCAGCATGCCGATCGCCGCCGGCGCACAAAGCATCCAGCCGAGCCTGCGTTCGGACTTGGAGCGGTCGCTCACAGCAGCCCCTTCCGCTTTACCCCGCGCTCGACATTGTCGCGCAGCTCGTCGGCAGTCGGGCCCGGATCTTCGGGGTCGATCTTGTCCGGAGGATGGAGCGAGCGCTGGACCGCGAGACTGACGTCCTGATAGGCCGGCGTCACCGGACGCGGACCGGCGGTTTCGATCGAGTCACGGACCAGGTCGGCGAAACCGGGAAACACCTGGCGAACGACCTTGGTTTCGTACAGACCCGATCGGGCGGGGGCGAGACCGTCCAGCTTGGTGACGGTCAGTTGTTGCTGCGGAGCGGTCAGGCACTTGCCGGCTTCGAACGCGAGGTCCTTGTTCTTCGAATAACTGCTCACGCCGAGGTTGAAACCACCGAGAGGGGGCCGGCTCCTGGTGCCCGGCTTCACGGTCGGCCAGCGGGCGGCCTTCATATTCTTCGCGATCTGGGGGGCGTTTTCGAGCGCACTGCCGTAGGCAAAGGTGTAGTTGACCATGAAGGCCGATTCGCCGGTCTCGAAGCCGAGCCTGGAGCTGTCTTCATCCGAGGTCGTGAGGTTGGCCGGGGCCGCACTCGAGTTCGACAGGCGGCCGATCGCAGCGAGCGCCTCGTCGGTCGGCTCGGGGTCCAGGCTGACTTCTTCCGGTCCGGACAGGATCTGCCCGCCGGCCGATTCGATCATGCCGTTGACCCAGACCATGAAGCCTTCGTAGCGGTTGGCCTGCACCTGGATCTGACCGCCGTTATCCGGGCCGAGTTTCTCGGCCATGTCGATCATCTCGTTCCAGGTAACCGGCGGCTTCTTCACCAGGTCGCCGCGGTACCAGAGCAACTGGGTGTTCGAGTTGAAGGGTGCGCCGTAGAGTTTTTCGCCGAAGCTGGCGGTTTCCAGCACCGGACCGAATACGTCGCGGCTTACTTCCCTGGCGTCTCGGGGCTTCCATGGCTCGACCCAGCCGGCGTTGGCGAACTCCGCCGTCCAGACCACGTCCATCCCGATCAGGTCGATCGAGTCGTCCTGGGCTCCAAGCCGGCGAACCAGCTGTTCACGCTGCTGACTCGCGTCTGCGGGCAGGAGCTCCAGCTTGATGTCGTAGCGCCCGCCGGACTGTTGCGAGCAGGTTTCCGCGACTTTCTGGATCGAGCCGCCCGGTTGGATCGCGATAAACCACCGGAGGGTCTTGCCGCCTCCTTCATCGCCTCCGCAGCCGGGGAGCAGGCCGAACCCGGCACATGCAACAGCGAGGGCAAGCAACAGTTTCGCCGGCTTCATAGCTGCCACCCGCCGCACCATGCGATGTAACTACCCGCGCCCCGGTCCGGCGAAACAGCCTCGTATTTCCCTCGGGCGGGCATAGAACCGCAGCAGCTCCTACCGGCGCCGGTGCGTACGGCGACCGACTCGAACGGGAACTCCGGACCCGTAAAGCCGTTCTTGCAGAGATCGACGACGACCATGGACGAAGCAGGGGCGGTCCACTTAAACCAGACCGAGGGTATGGGTGCACTACCGGAAATGGCGGGTTCCCCCGCTTCAGCCGTGGCCTCCAGATTGCTTGACGGCACAGCTACCGGCAGCGCCGGTTCGACCATGATTGCCATACGAGTGTTCATCCAGAACTCTGCCCCCGTCCAGTTCAGCTTTTGCCGTATCCGGAATATTCGTACCACACATCACAAGATCCTGCCACGGATTCGGGCTGCCAGCTCGCCAAGCTCAGATACGGATTCGGGCTGCCAGCCAGCGAAGCTCAGAGTTCGAGGCGCGAGGCGAGCGATTCGAAAGAAGCCCTGGCTTCAATCAGCAGGACCTTCGCCTGCTGCTCGCCTGCGGAGACCTCGATCAGGTCGCCGCCGACGGTACCGAGGATCTCGGCTTGAACCCCGTGGCCGCCGAGGTGCTCGATTTCAGCTTCTCCCCCGGCCACGATGAAGCCGCCGGGTCCTTCGCCGAAGAGCGAGTCCTCCGCGTTGCAACTGTGCTGCGCGATCACCGGCAGCAGGTTCACCCGGCAGCCGAGGTCCGACGCGATCGCAAGCTCGGCGATCGCGGTAGCGATGCCGCCGTCGGATACGTCGTGGGCGGTACGGATGGAGCCGGAACGCACCGCTTCCCGGACCAGTTCGATCGCCTCCTTGATCTCCGGAACTTCGAAGTCCGGCAGACCCGGCCCGAGCTCGCCCCGGAGTTTGCTCAGCTCTGATCCGGCCGGCGAGGGATTGATCGGACCGACCAGCGCGATCGTGTCACCCTCCCGCCAGGGCTCGCCGCCGCAGCTGGCCGGGTCGGGCAGCTCACCGACCATGCCGACGACGGGAGTTGGGTAGATCGGGCCGGAAGGGGTCTCATTGTAGAGCGATACGTTGCCGCCGACTACGGGCAGGTCCAGGGCGCGGCAGGCTTCTCCGAGCCCCTTCACCGACTCGGTCAGCTGCCAGGCGACAGTCGGCTTTTCCGGGTTACCGAAGTTGAGGCAGTTGGTGACGCCGAGCGGCTCGGCCCCGACGCAGGCCAGGTTGGCGGCACATTCGAGAGTGTTCTCGATCGTGCCACGCAGCGGATCGCACGCCACCCGGCGGCCGTTTCCGTCGATCGCCACCGCGATCGCCCGGGACGCTTCGGGGATGTTGAGCACGGCGGCGTCGGCGGCACCAGACGGCCGCACAGTCCTCGATCCGACCAGCGAGTCGTACTGTTCGTAGGCCCAGCGCTTGGAGGCGATCGAAGGGGAGCCGAGCAGGCTGAGCAGGATCTCGCTCGCGTCAGCGCCCTCGCGCAGCGTCACCCGATTGCCGTAAATCCAATCTGTGGGCGGCATCGGGTCAAGGTCGTAGAGCGGGCATCCGTCGACCAGGTCATCGACCGCGATCTCCCCGACTGTCTCGCCGTCCTTGAGGATCCGGAAGTCGCCGCTGCCGGTTACCTCTCCGATCACCGCCGAGGCGGTCTGCCACTTGCCGCAGATGGCCAGCACCTCGTCCACGCGGTCCGGTTCGACCACCGCCAGCATTCGCTCCTGGGACTCCGAGACCATGATCTCGAACGGCTCCATGTCGGCCTCGCGCAGCGGCACCAGGGCGACGTCGATGTCGATCCCGACTCCTCCGGCAGAGGCCATCTCTCCGGCTGAAGATGTCAGTCCGGCGGCGCCGAGGTCCTGGAGGGAAACCAGCAGTTCTTCGCCGAGCAGCTCCTGGCAGCACTCGAGAACCTTCGACTCCTCGAACGGGTCGCCTATCTGGACCGTCGGCCGCTTCGAGGAATCCCCTGCTTCGAGCTCGGCGGAGGCTAGCACCGAAGCGCCGCCGATCCCGTCGCGTCCGGTCAGCGAGCCGATCAGGACCACCTTGTTGCCGACTCCGGAGGCAGCGGCACGGACCATCTCGTCGGTCCTGGCGATACCGACACACATTGCGTTGACCAGCGGGTTCAGTTCGTAGGGTGGCTCGAAGCTGATCTCGCCACCGACCGTCGGAATGCCCATCGAGTTGCCGTAGTGGCCGATGCCGCGCACTACGCCGTCAACCAGGTACCGGGTGCGCTCCGTGTCGAGCTCGCCGAAGCGCAGCGAGTCCAGCATCGCGATCGGCCTCGCACCGAGCGCGATCACGTCCCGCAGGATGCCACCGACTCCGGTGGCCGCGCCCTGGAACGGCTCGACCGCGCTCGGGTGGTTGTGGGACTCGACCTTGAAGGCGATCGAGTGACCGTTGCCGATGTCAACCGCGCCGGCGTTCTCGCCCGGACCCATCACCACACGCGGGCCTTCGGTCGGCAGCGTGGCGAGCAGCTTCTTCGAATGCTTGTAGGCGCAGTGCTCCGACCAGAGCAGCGAGAACATCGCCAACTCGACGCCGTTGGGCTGGCGGCCCATCTTCTCGACGATCAGCACGAACTCTGCGTCGGTCAGACCGAGTTCGCGGTGTTTGGAAATCTGCTCAGCCACCAGTGGCCCCGGCGGCTGCGGTCAGGCCCGGCGAACCGGCCGGCCCACGGAAGATCTTCAGCCCGTCAGTCGTGCCGGCCAACGGATCGACCGCATGCTCGGGGTGCGGCATCAGCCCGAGCACGTTGCCCGCCAGGTTCGTGATTCCGGCGATGTCGTTGAGGGAGCCGTTCGGGTTCTGGCCCTCGGCGTAGCGGAATGCGACCTGGTTGTTGACTTCGATCTCTGCCAGCATCTCCGGCGGTGCGAAAAACCGGCCGCTCTGATGCTTGAACGGGATCGAAATCCGCTCGCCTGTCTCCAGCTCACTGAGCCACGGCGACTCCGACTCGCCGACGATCAGCTCACCCGGGCGGCAGATAAACCGCGTGCTCTCGTTGGTCAGCAGCGCTCCCGGCAGCAGCCCGGACTCGCAAAGAACCTGAAAACCGTTGCAGATCCCGAGCACGGGACCGCCATCGGCCGCGAACTCAGCCACGGCCCCCATAGCCGGAGAAAAGCGAGCGATCGCCCCGGCCCGAAGGTAGTCCCCATACGAGAATCCACCCGGAACCACGATTCCGTCCAGGCCCGAAAGATCGGTCTCCTCATGCCACACAAGCCGAGACCGAAGGTTGACGCCGGGGCCGGGGCCGGGGGTACCTCCGACGACGTTTCGGGCCGAGGAGGAGGTGCCCCCGGCCCCGCCAACGTTTCGGGCCGAGGAGGAGGTGCCCCCGGCCCCACCCCCGGGGTCGAGGTCAGCGGTGGCGACCGTGCAGGCATGGAGGGCGTCCCGCTCGTCGCAGGAGCCGGGGAACTGGAGAACGCCCCAGATCACAGGATCTCGATCTCGTAGTCCTCGATCAACGGGTTGGCGAGCAGCTTCTCGCACAGCTCCTCGAGGAGCCGATCGTCTTCAGCGCGCAGTTCGACAATCCGGCCGACCCGGACGTGCTCGATACCTTCGAACCCGAGCGCCGGCAGGGCGCCTTCGACGGCTTTGCCCTGGGCATCGAGGATTCCCTCTTTGGGCCTGATCAGTACGCGGACAGAAATCAAAGTGGAGCTCCTGTGATCCGTTCGAAGGCTTCCAGATACTTGTCGCGGGTTTGGCTGATTACTTCCTCCGGCAGCTCGGGAGCCGGCGGATTGTGGTCCCAGCCGGCGGCATCGGCCCAGTCCCGGACGAACTGCTTGTCAAAAGATGCCTGGGCGCGGCCGGGCTCGTAGCTGTCGGCCGGCCAGTAGCGGGAGGAATCCGGGGTCATGACTTCGTCGCCCAGCATCACCTCGGCACCGGGGTGGCTGCCGAACTCGAACTTGGTGTCGGCGAGGATGATTCCGGTTTCGGCCGCCCGGGCTGCACCGAGTTCGTAGAGCTCGATCGAGATCCGGCGGAGCTCCTCCATCAGGGCCCGGTCACCGAGAAGCCCGACGGCCTGTTCGAAGTCGATGTTTTCGTCGTGCTGGCCAAACTCGGCCTTGCTCGCCGGAGTGAAGATCGGGCGCGGCAGCCGGTCCGACTCCTTCAGGCCTGGCGGCAGCCCGACCCCGCACACGGCGCCGGTCTCCTGATACTCGCGCCACCCCGAGCCGGAGAGGTAGCCCCTGACGACGCACTCGATCGGGTACATCTCGAGCTTTCTGACCCGAAGCGCCCGCCCCGCGACCTCTTCCGGGACGTCGGTGGAGATCAGGTGGCTCGGTACTATCCCGCCCGAATGCTCGAACCAGTAGACGGACATGCCGGTGAGCACCCGGCCCTTGTCCGGGATCAGGTCCGGCATGATCACGTCGTAGATCGAGATCCGGTCCGAGGCGACCAGCAGCAGGTCGCCGTCGAGTTCGTAGATGTCCCGGACCTTGCCGGAGGAATGCAGCCGAAGTTCGTCGAGCGATATGGACATCGTGGCGCCGATGCTACCCGCTCGATAAACGGCAATCCCTGCCGGTTCCGCCTCTCTCCAGTGGGCTCGCCCCCGGATCGGGGTTATCCTTGCTCGTCATGACGCTGATACGTGCTGGACTCAGGGCTTCGCTGATCACCCTCTCGGCCTTCGTGGCACTCGGTGGGGTGGCCGCGGCGCCGGCCACAGCAGCAGTGCCGCAATGCGCCGGCACGGTTTCCAAGTCGGTCCTCTATTCGGATCTCGGCAGGCTGGAGTCGGTGATTGTCGGTGGTGCGGGTCGTCTTTACGCTTCCCTCGACCCGCCTGATCCGACCCCGGGCCGGCTGATCTCGATCACCCGTCCCGGAGCGGCGCCACGTACGGTCGCCGACGGCCCGGACGGGCCGGGCGGCCTGGCCTGGGACAGGCGTCATCTGCTCTGGGGATACGGCACCTCGCTCGAGAATGGAGAGACCGGCGACGAGAACCCGACCGCGGGCCTCTACCGGGTCAACCCGACGAACGGCAACCGGTCGCTCGTATCGGACCGCCTCGGCATGGCCAACGGAATCGCGAGGGCATCCAGCGGCGCGATCTTCGCCTCGAACGACCTCGGCATGAAGCTTGACCGGATCTCTCCATCGGGCACCACGGTCAACGGCTGGGCGACGGTCGACAGTGCGAACGGCCTGGTCATCAGCCGGGACCAGAAGTACCTCTACGCCGCACAGACTTTCGCCCAGCCATCGGCGATATCCCGGATCGAGATCGCAAACCCCGCCAACGTCACCACTTGGGCGACTACCGAAGGTGTGATCACCGGCAACCCGATCTTCGACGGTCTGACCCGTGATGACAAGGGCAACCTCTACGTTGCCGCCTGGGCCGCGGGCGAAGTCTGGAAGATCGACTCCAGGCGCAGGTTCTGCGTGCTCGCCAGCGGCCTCGGCCGGCCTTCGTCGCTCAACTTCGGACTGGGCAAGAGCGGCTTCCGGGCGGGCAACCTCTACACGGTCAGCTTCAACGGTGAAGTGACCGAGATCAAAGGTGCCGTTTCGGCGACCTACCCTGCGGGCTGAACCGGCGCACGCCACATCATCCAGAGCGGTACTTCAGGTGCGGCTTCGACCCGGGTGACCAGTTCGAACCCGAACCGTCCGTAGAACGGGAGGTTGTCTTCGGTCTGGGTCTCCAGCCAGACCCCGACACCCTCGTTGTCCGCCCGTTCGAGCCCGGGGGCGATCAGCGCTGACCCGTGGCCCATGCCCTGGCTGGCCGGCTCGACCGAGAGAACCGAGAGATACCAGTGGGGCTCCTCCGGCCAGTGCGACTTGACGAGCTCGTTCAGCCGGGTCGCCTTGCCGACCGATGTAAGTCCTTCGGGGAGAAACGGCAGTCCTTCGGCCAGTTGTTCACGGAATGAAAGGTCTTTCGTTCCGGGTGGGAACCAGAGCGAGGCCCCGGTTCCGGCCTCGCTCATCCAGGCAGAGCGGCGGCGCATGAAGATCTGGCGGATCATCCAGCGATAGGTGCGCTTTTCGACCCTGGCCCTCGCCGTGTCGCCGGGTATCAGCCAGGCCCAGACCTCGTTGTCCTGAAACCCGCGGGCGATCGCTTCGGCCGCCACGCGAGCCTGGCCGGTGGTCTCGACTCTGACTACAGCGGGCGACGCGGCCGCGGCATCCGTCGTTCGGCTTGGCGGACCCATGCTTTCAGGAAGCCGGTGTCGGCTTCAGCGCAGGCTCTCGAGGCGTTCGAACACCTCGGGCAGGTGGACCAGGTAGGCGTCGTAGTCGAAGATCTCGTCGAGGTCCAGCTGCGGTGCCGCCGCACCGATCAGGCCACGGAAATGGGTGCCGGTGTCGAAAGCTTCCTGGGCGGCTGCCTGGACCGTGCGGTAGGCGTCGTCTCTGCTCATGCCGGAATCGACCAGCGCGGTAAGGGCCCGCTGGCTGAACAGGGCGCCGTGGGTCTGTTCGAGGTTGGAACGAAGGCGGTCGCAGTGGACCACCAGCCCCGAGACGACCTCGGTCACCAGATGCTGCATGTAGTCGAGGGTGATCGTGGCGTCAGGCAGGATCACCCGCTCGGCACCGGAGTGGGAGATATCGCGCTCATGCCAGAGAGCGACGTTTTCAATGCCGGTCTGCGCGTAACCGCGAAGCACCCGGGCGAGTCCGGTCAGGCGCTCGCTCCGGATCGGGTTGCGCTTGTGCGGCATCGCCGATGATCCCTTCTGCTGGCCGGAGGCGAACGGCTCTTCTGCCTCGCGTACTTCGGTCCGCTGCAGGTGCCGGACCTCGGTCGCGAATCTTTCGATTCCTGCGCCGGCGATCGCGATCGCGCTGAGCAGGTCAGCGTGGCGGTCCCTCGGCACGACCTGGGTAGCGACGTCGTCGGCCTCGAGGTCGAGCGCTTTCATGACCCGCCGCTCGATCACGGGTGGAACGGAGGCGTAGGTGCCGACCGCCCCGGAGAGCTTGCCCACGGCACACTGTGCGACCGCGCGCTCCAGCCGCTTGAGGTTCCGGTCGGCCTCGAAGGCGAACCCGGCCAGTCGCAGGCCGAAGGTGGTCGGCTCGGCGTGGACCCCGTGGGTCCGGCCGACGCAGAGAGTGTCCCGGTAATCGAAGGCGCGGGCCACGAGTGCGTCCCGGTACGCGCGGGCGCCATCGACCAGGATCTCGCCCGCCGCTGCCAGTTGAGTCGCCAGGGCAGTGTCGAGCACATCTGAAGAGGTCAACCCGTAGTGAATCCACCTCCCATGCTCGCCGACCGATTCGGCGACGACGTCGATGAAAGCGGCGACGTCGTGGTTGGTGATGCGCTCACGCTCGTTGACGGCCTCGACGGTGAAGGCCGCGCGCTCGCGGCAGGCGGCCGCCGCCTCCGGCGGCACGACGCCCTCAGCCGACCAGGCATCGGTTGCGGCCAGCTCGACTGTGAGCCAGGCATCCATCTTCGCCTGTGAGGTCCAGACGGACCCAATCGCATCTCTCGTATATCTATCGATCAATTTCTGTCTCCGGGTCGGTGGCTGGGTTTCAGTTGTTGAGCATTCGGGTGGCGAGGATTCCGGCGTTCCGGGCGCCGTTGATCGCCACGCAGGCCACCGGCACGCCCGGCGGCATCTGTACTGCCGAGAGCAGCGCGTCGAGACCGCCGAGCGAGTCTCCAAGCAGCGGCACCGCTATGACCGGCAGGTCGGTGTGGGCGGCGGCCACTCCGGGCAATGCGGCCGACATGCCGGCCCCGGCGATGATCACCCGCAGGCCGCGCATCCGGGCGCTGCCGCAGTAGTCGCTCACAACTTCCGGCTCGCGGTGTGCCGACATCACCCGGACTTCGTAGCGGATACCGCATTCTTCCAGGACCTGTCCGGCCGGCTGCATGGCCGGCTTGTCGGACTCCGAGCCCATGATTATCCCGACCTGGGGTCGTTCGACTTCGACCTCGCGGAAGAGTTCTTCCACCGAAGCCAGGATCTCGGTTTCCGCGGACCGCGGCTGCTCGCTCACGGCCGGGCGGCTTTCATTCGTTTGTCTGTGATCGGGCTGGGGACGGGCAGTTCGTCCTGTCCGGCGTTCCGAACCGCGCGCTCGGCGATGTCGGTCCGCATCTGCTTGCCTTCGAACTGGATCTCTGCTGCTGCATCGTAAGCGCGATCGCGCGCGGTCGCCGGATCCGGACCGAGCCCGGTCAGGTTCAGCACCCGTCCGCCGGCCGTCACGATCTGCCTGTCCACCTCGGCTGTGCCGGCGTGGATCACTTCAGCGCTTTCCGCAGCGGCCTTGAGTCCCGTGATCACGTCGCCCCTGGAGGATGAGGCGGGGTAGCCGGCCGAGGCGAGCACCACGGTCACCGCCCAGCTGTCGCTGAACCGGACCTCGCAGTCGATCAGGCCGCCGGGGGTCGAGGCCTTCAGGAACAGCTCGACCAGATCGGACTCGAGCCGGGGGAGGACCGCCTGGGTTTCGGGGTCGCCGAACCGGGTGTTGTACTCGAGCACTTTCGGGCCGGCCGCGGTCATCATCAGACCTGCGTAGAGCACACCGTGGAAAGGCGTGCCGCGGCGCTTCATCAGGTCCACGATCGGCTGGTGAACCAGAGCGCTCAGCTCGGCCAGCTCACCTGAGGAGACCGTCGCCACTGGCGAGTAGCTGCCCATACCACCGGTGTTCGGCCCGGTGTCGCCGTCGCCGATCCGCTTGTAGTCCTGGGCCGGAGCGAGCGGGATCGCCCGCTCGCCGTCACAGAGCGCCAGCAACGACAGCTCCTCTCCTTCAAGGAACTCCTCGAGCACGACCTCCGTCTGGCCGAAGCGCTGCTCGGTAAAGAATACGTCCACGGCCTCTCGTGCTTCCGCCTCGTTCTGGCAGATCAGCACGCCTTTGCCGGCGGCCAGGCCGTCGGCCTTCAGCACCGTCGGGTAGGTCGTGAGGGAGATCTGTTCGAGTGCTTCTTCGCGGTCGCGCAGCACCCGGTAGGCGGCGGTCGGGATCTGTGCTTCCTCCATCGCCTCCTTGGCGAACGCCTTTGAGCCCTCAAGCTGCGCCGCGTCCCGGGAGGGGCCGAAAGCGGCGATGCCGGCTCCGGTCAGCGCGTCGACCACCCCGGTGACCAGCGGTGCCTCCGGGCCGACCGCGACCAGGTCGATCCGCTGCTCGCGCGCGGCTTCGACGACCGCCTCGACATCACACGGGTCGAGCCCCGGCAGGCAGGTTGCGTCTGCGGCGATACCGGGATTGCCGGGGGCACAGAACAGCTCGGGCGACTGCGGCGAGCGGGCGAGCGCCTTCACCATCGCGTGCTCGCGTCCACCTCCTCCCAGTACGAGGATTCTCAATGCGGCGCTTCCGCTGCTACAGCACCTCGGCCAGGCGCTCGGCCGAGAGTGCGGTAAGGGTCTGGCTGGTCATGGTGCCACGGGAACCCAGCTCGATCGACACCTTCGCCATCACCTCTTCGGAGGGTGCCTCGATCACCGTCACGAAGTCGTACTGGCCGAGGGTCGTGTACTGCGCCACGACCTTGGCACCGAGCGCCTCGACTTCGTGGTTCACCTCTCCGACTCGGCCGGGGTTGGCCTTGAGAGTCTTGACTCCGTCGGCGGTCAGGTTGGTCAGCATCACATAGGTAGGCATGGGGGTCCTCTCCTCGAATTTAAAAGACATTTCCAGCATACGCAAGCGGGAGTGGTCCGGGGAAGTTCCCGGTCGGCTTTTCGGCTTCGAGGTCCGCCGACGCCTAGGGGCCGAAGCCGGCGTGGATGTGGTCGGTGTGGTCGGCCATCGCGAAGGCGGGACCGGGTCCGTCGAGGTCATAGCCGTAGATCAGCTCAGTCGGCTTGGCGCCCTCCGGCAGGCTGGCCAGTATCCGGCCGACTTCAGAGCAGGGGCTGGTCGCTGACATGTCGGTGCAGGGCACTCCGTTGACCGAGGCGATGTCAAACGCGCGTCCGTAGTAGTGGTTGGAGACGTTGCCACTTGTGGTCAGCATGTCGTGGTCGGAGCGCATCGACGAAACCAGCAGGCTGTAGCGCTGGGTGAGCAGGGCGAGCAGGTTGATGACCCGGCCGTCGATCATTCCGGACTGGATGTCGTTGGCGGCGGTCGGGTTGAGGACCTGGAGATTGTCCCAGTTGATCTCGGTCGCGTTGGTGGTCGGCTGGGGGTAGGCGATGTCCCAGGTGGTCTTCACCGTGTCGCAGCTTCCGGCGATCACGTCAGCCTCGCGAACGACGGCCTCGACGTACCAGGCGGCATGGTTGTGGGCGAACAGTCCGGGCTCAATTGAACCGTGGGACCACAGCATCCGGGCGAAAGTCGCAATGCCGTCCCAGGGCTCGTCGCGCAGCACGTAGCCGTCGTCGTTGCCGTCCACGCCGTACTGCTTCCACTGTTCGCGGGAGAGGCCCATCGGCCCGGTCTCCTGCGTCTGCTGGCGGGTCATGCCGCGCCCGTAATCGGATTCGATCCGGGCCACGGCGGCCAGGGTCCAGATGCCCTTCTGCCCGAGTTCGTAGCGTGAAGCGGCGCTCTCGAAGGCGCTCAGGTAGTAGTCCGGGATCTCCAGGATCCGGCGCTCGTCAGCCTTGCAGATGAAATTCTTCAGGTCTTCGTCGACCACGGTCGTATCCTCGAGAGCGCCGTAACAGGTGGCCTTGTCGAGAACGTCCTGTACGTACCAGTCAGCGCGGTTGTAGGCGAAGATCGCGTCGTACCAGTTGACCGGGGCGCCGGATGCGCTCAGGTAGTTCGCCGCCGAGTGGATCGCGTCGCGCGGGTTGTACGGGTCCGCTTCACCGTCACCGTCACCGTCCACTCCGTAGGCATCCCAGGTGGGCGGCATGAACTGCATCCAGCCGATCGCACCGGCAGTCGAAGTCACATCGTTCAGCCGGCCGAAGTCGGTCTCGATCCGGTTGATCGCGGCGAGGATCTGCGGCCCGCGCTCACCGAGGTTGTACTTGCGCGCGGCCTCGATATATAGCGGGATCAGGTTGCGCGGCGGTCCGGCGCTGCCGTCACAGGCCGGTACCGGAGCCGAGCTGCCCGAGAGGCCGAGGTTGGGGTCGACCGTGATGCTCAGCGGAGGAGCGGTCGGAATGATCTCCTGGGCGACCTCGGAATCAGGACGGGGCTTCTGCTGCCCACCCTGAGGCTTGTAGCCACCGCCCTGGTTGCCATTGCCGGGCTTGATCGGGGCCGGTCGGCCGTTGCCACCGGAAACCGGCCCGGTGGCCGGCTCGTCGGGCTCTGTCGGCTTCGGTGTGACGGGCTTCGTCGGAGGCGCCGGGCGCACACCGCCGGCACCCGGCTGAGGTGAAGTCGAAGCGGGCTCGTCGGTGATCGGGGGGCTGCCGTTGGCCAGAGTCGCGTGGCCGGTGGCGAGCATCGCCCCGACCGAGATGGTTGCCAGTGCTGTACGAAAGCGGCCCATGCTCAGCCCCGAACTTCGCTTACGAGCCAGCCTTTGCCGTTCTCACGGACGAGGGCGAGCCGGAGTTCGCTGGTCGCGCCAGAGCGCATCAGCGAGACACTCACTTCCATGTTGTCCCCACGCTTCTTGCCGGCGACCACGTTCAGAACGGTGGCCTTCGGGATCTGGCCGTTCGACGGCAGTCGTGGCGGATCGTCGCTGAGCTCACGGGCGAGTTTGGCCGTCGCTGACTTGCGCAGCTCGCGGGTGGCCTTCTGCTCTCCGAGTTCGTAGCCGACGAAAGTCCGGGCAAAGCGGTCGGCGACCTTCAGCGGTGGCGAATCGGGCGCGGCCGACGGCTGGACCACAGTCTCGGGAAGCTCCTGTGCGCTCTGGCTGCCCGGGGTGCCGCTGCCGCCCTCGTCGCCACCTGCGTTCTGGCCCGAAGAGCTGAAGTCCGGCACGACGCCCTTGAGTGTGTCTTCACCGCCTGTCGGCTGGGACGGCACCGCAGCGATCGGCGGCGGCGTGACCGGAGCCATGACCGTGTCTTCGCCGAGAGTAGCCTCGGCGACCACCGGTGGGGCCTCGGTCCGGTTGGCTTCGTTGTAAAAGTAGACCGCTGTGGCGACGGCGCCTGCCGCCAGGCAGACCAGTGCGGTGGCGCCGATGTAGGCGAGCGGGTTGCGGTAGCGCATGGCTTCTGCCACCCGCCTGAAGGAATCCGCGGTCGGCCAGAGAAGGTGTTTCTCGAAGCCCCACCAGAGCCGCTTAAAGGGCCAGAGCAGCCCATTCGGCGCAGGGCCGGATGCCTGCTCATCAGGCCGTTCTCCGCTCGACGGGTCTGGGGTTGGGTCTGTGTTCATCTGTATCCGGCTCGGATCGGAAAGATCCGGACGACCAAGAGTAGTGCTTAAACCCGCAAGGCCCCGTAAAGATCCGGTGAAGCGGGAACAATTCTGCATTCCGCTTCAGCGGCCGGCCGCCGCGGCTGTGACCGCGCTCAGGTCTTGCTGAACTGGAGTTCGCCTTCTTCGGCCTCGACCAGAACGTGGTCGCCTTCGACGAAGTCGCCTTCGAGGATCTTCAGGGCCAGCGTGTCAACCAGACGCTTCTGGATCACCCGCTTCAGGGGCCTGGCGCCATAGGTCGGGTCGTAGCCGAGGTTGCCCAGCAGGGTCCGGGCGTCTTCGCTCAGTTCGACCTCGATGTCGCGCTCGGCCACCCTGCGGATCAGACCGTCCACCTGGAGGTCAACGATCCTGCCGATGTCGGCCTTGGAGAGGCGGTGGAAGATCACGGTGTCGTCGATCCGGTTGAGGAACTCCGGCTTGAAGGTGGTCGCGAGCACCTCTTCCACGCGCTCGCGGATGCGCTCGTCCACCGTCTCCCCGGCGATCTCCTGGCTGCCGACGTTCGAGGTCATGATGAGCACCGTGTTGGTGAAGCTGACCGTCCGGCCCTGGCCGTCGGTCAAGCGACCGTCGTCCATCAACTGCAGCAGGGTGTTGAAGACGTCCGGGTGGGCCTTCTCGATCTCGTCGAGCAGGATCACCGCATACGGACGGCGGCGGACCGCCTCGGTCAGCTGGCCTCCCTCCTCGTAGCCGATGTATCCGGGGGGCGCCCCGAGCAGTCGGGAGACGGTGTGCTTCTCCATGTACTCGGACATGTCCAGCCTGACGATCGCCTGCTCCGAGTCGAACATGAACCCGGCCAGTGCTTTTGCCAGCTCGGTCTTGCCGACCCCGGTCGGCCCGAGGAAGAGGAAAGATCCGATCGGGCGGTCCGGGTCTGAGAGCCCCGCCCGCGAGCGGCGCAGGGCGTTGGCGACCGCACTGACCGCTTCGTCCTGGCCGACGACTCGCTCATGCAGCCGGCCTTCCATCTGGATCAGCTTCTCGACTTCGCCTTCCATCAGGCGGCTGACCGGAATACCGGTCCATTTGCCGACGACTTCGGCGACGTCGGCCTCGGTGACCTCTTCGGTAAGCATCGTGCCGCCGGCGGCGTGCATCTCGCTCATCTTCGATTCGGCTTCGGCGACCGCCCGTTCGAGCTCCGGTATCTCGCTGTAGCGAAGCCTGGCAGCGCGCTCGAGGTCGGCCTCGCGCTCGGCCCTCTCGGCTTCGCGATTGGCTTGCTCCAGCCTGGCCTTGGACTCCTTGATCGCTTCGATCAGACCCTTCTCGGACTGCCACCGGGCCTTCATCGCGCTCGAGTCTTCGACCAGCCCGGCCAGCTCCGACTCAAGTGCCTCGAGCCGGCCTTTCGAGGCCTCGTCGGTTTCGGCCTTGAGCGCCTCGCGCTCGATTTCGAGCTGCTGGATCCGCCGTTCGACCTCGTCGATCTCGGTCGGCATCGAGTCGATCTCGATCTTCAGCCGGGAGGCTGACTCGTCGATCAGGTCGATCGCCTTGTCGGGCAGGAAGCGGTCGGCGATGTAGCGCTCGGAGAGCGTCGCCGCGGCGATGATCGCCGAGTCGGAGATGCGCACGCCGTGGTGGACTTCGTAGCGCCCCTTGAGGCCGCGCAGGATCGCGATCGTGTCGGGAACATCGGGTTCACCCACGTTCACGGGCTGGAACCGCCGCTCCAGCGCGGCGTCCTTTTCGATGTGCTTGCGGTACTCGTCAAGTGTGGTGGCACCGAGCGCCCGAAGCTCACCCCTCGCCAGCATCGGCTTGAGCAGGTTGGCCGCATCGACCGCGCCCTCGGCGGCACCGGCACCGACGATCGTGTGGAGTTCGTCGAGGAAAAGGACGATCTGGCCTTTGGCCGCCTGGACTTCGCTGAGCACCGCCTTCAGCCTCTCCTCGAACTCGCCGCGGTACTTGGAGCCGGCCAGCAGGGCACCGATGTCGAGTGCGATCACCTTGCGGTCGCGCAGGCTCTCGGGCACGTCCCCGGAGACGATCCGCTGGGCGAGTCCTTCGACGATCGCGGTCTTGCCGACCCCGGGCTCACCGATCAGGACCGGGTTGTTCTTGGTCCGGCGCGAGAGCACCTGGATCACCCGCCGGACTTCTTCGTCCCGGCCGATCACCGGGTCGAGCTTGCCCGACTCCGCGTCGGCGGTCAGGTCGCGGCCGAACTTCTCGAGGGCCTGTACCTGGTCTTCCGGATTGGGGCTGTCCACTTTGTGGGGACCCCGGACCTCGGCGATCGCCTTGGCCAGCGATTCGCGGTCGGGGAGGATGTCGGAGAGGCCGGACTTCGTGTCGGCGATCGCCAGCAGGATGTGCTCGGTCGAGACGTACTCGTCGCCCATGCCGGCCATCTCGCCTTCGGCCCGCTGGAGGACCTCGACGAATGCCGAAGCGGGTCGAGGTTCCGCCGAGGCACCCCCGCTGAGGCGCGGCAGGTCCGACATCGCGGCCCGGGCCCGGCTCCGGATCGACTCGAGCTCGGCCCCGAGCTTGCCCAGCACCGCGGGGACGAGCCCGTCCTGCTGTTCGAGCAGAACGACCAGCAGGTGTCCTGGCGCGACCTCGGAGTTCGAGTTCGCCGCCGCCAGCCGCTGGGCTCCGCTGACCGCTTCCTGTGACTTGATCGTGAATCTGTCGGGTTGCACGTCCCCAACCCTACAGCCTCATCGAAAGGATGTCAAGAAATCTAAGTCACATGCACTTAGGGTTAAAACGGCTTCAAAGAGCCGAAACCAACCCGTCTGCTCATCCTATTCGAAGGACTGTCACGGATTTGCGGCCGTTGACCTTCAGGTGGTACTTACCGGCGGGCAGGCGGTTCACGCCCGGGACCCTGATCGTCGCTGCTCCGGAGCCGGCCGGGAAGCTGCCTCGAACCCAGGCCTTGCCGCCCCGCATCAGCTTCCAGCCGACTCGAGACGAGCTCGCAGCGGCCAGTCTGACCATGCAGGTGACTTTCACTCTCTTGGCCTTGCCAACCTTCGTGACCTTGCAGGTGACCCGTGCGTTCCTGCCGGCCGGCCCCTGTGGGCCGGTGGTGCCGGTCGGGCCTGACGGGCCGGTTCCACCTGTGGGGCCGACAGGACCCGTGCTGCCCGTTGGGCCCGACGGGCCGGAAGGTCCGATCGCTCCTGTCGGCCCAGTGGCCCCAACCGCGTTGACAACTCCGATCGTGACCTGGGTGCTTGTTCTCCCGAGCGCGTCCGTGAGGGTGATCGTGTGGATGGTGATGCCTGGCGCCGTCGGGGTACCGCTGATCACCCCGTTTGTTGCGTTCAGGCTGAGCCCTGTCGGCAGGGCCGGAGTCACCGTCACGGTTCTCGATCCGGTCGCCCTGAAGGTCTTCGGTGATTCCGAGAACGGCTGTCCCTGCGAAGCGAGCAATGTGTTCTCGTAGGCGATCTTCGGCAGGAAGGTCGAGTTGATGATGTAGGAGGACCCCGAGTTGCCGCGCGAGTTGTTGTCGGCCAAGTCGGCCCCGACGATCACGTCATCGCGACCGTCCCCATTGACGTCTCCGGCCCCGGAAACCGAAATGCCGGATTGGTCACTTGCGGCGGCTCCGTCGATGCGGAACCCCTGGGCGATGGTGAGTGTAAGCAGGTCGATGTTCGTATTCGATACCTGCCCGTAGATCACATAGGAGGACCCTGAGGCGCTGCGCGAATTGTTGTCGGCCCCGCTCGCCCCGACGATCACGTCGTCACGGCCGTCACCGTTCACGTCCCCGGCCCCGGAGACCGAAGTGCCGGAGGTGTCAAGCAAGACAGCCCCGTCGATGCGGAAACCTTGACTGGTGGTGAGCGGGAGCAGGTCGATGTTCGTATTCGACGCCTGCCCGTAGATCACATAGGAGGACCCCGAGGAGGTGCGCGAGTTGTTGTCGGCCAAGTCGGCCCCGACGATCACGTCATCGCGACCGTCCCCATTGACGTCTCCAGCCCCGGAAACCGAAATGCCGGATTGGTCACTTGCGGCGGCTCCGTCGATGCGGAACCCCTGACTGGTGGTGAGCGAGAGCAGGTCGATGTTCGTATTCGACGCCTGCCCGTAGATCACATAGGAGGACCCCGAGTTGCCGCGCGAGTTGTTGTCGGCTGCGGGTGCCCCGACGATCACGTCATCGCGACCGTCCCCGTTGACGTCCCCGGCCCCGGAAACGGAACTGCCGGATTGGTCACTCGCGGCAGCCCCGTCGATCCGGAACCCCTGGGCGATGGTGAGCGTAAGCAGGTCAATGTTCGTATTCG